>Ga0181410_1000315_pt1 | contig 21729 bp, 19 predicted proteins | sample 33SPOviralmetaG_FD_130112 | JGI IMG/M metagenome (GOLD analysis project Ga0181410, IMG submission 130112) | Marine viral communities from the oligotrophic San Pedro Time Series (SPOT) site, San Pedro Channel, CA, USA - 33 SPOT_SRF_2012-06-20 | ecosystem: Environmental > Aquatic > Marine > Strait...
CGTTTCTTCTCAGCCATAAATTTTTCGTAGAGTCCGTGCTTCAGAAGTGTCTTTTTTCTGTTGCCCATCGAGTGCTTGTATTTGTAATAATATTTAATCTGTTCGGTAAATTGTCCAGCTTCCATATCCATAATGTATTCGATGCGCTGCCGCATCGACCAATCGCTCATCAGCTCTTGTAATCGAATATACAGGGAATTCTTGATTGCGTTCATCAGCTTCGCGGTAATTTGATTCGCACGGCTGTGGAATTCTTGCTTGGCTGTCTCTTGGTCTTCGATTTTGTTTAGTTTTGCCCATAATTTGTCTTCTTCTCGCCATTTACCACCCAGAAATATCGAAACAGTGGCGTATTTCTTCTTGACTTTGATAATTTTACAAATTATATTGTCTTTATTTTTAACATTGCGGACCAATAATACATAATCTCCCATTTCATTGTCGCCACTGTTGTCTATGACATGTGATTTTGTCGTTTTCTTACGCCTCAATTGTTCTAATTCGACCTTTACAGCGTTCATTTCATTTATTAAATCATAATGTCGCGATTTAACAGCTTCATCGACTTCCATTTGGAATTCCTCGGAACTCTTTGTTTTAAAATGTTGGAGTTCCTTTTCCAACTTATTCTGACAAATCCTCAGCTCGCGATTATCACACGCCAGCTTGGAATTCTCAGTCTTCATATTTTCAAATTTGACTTGGAATTCATCTTCTGTTTCAAATGCCGCCATTATATTGTCGCCATTTGACTCATTAACTTCTTCCAAATCCTTCTCAAGTCTATTTTTTTCCTCGTCAAGTGTGTTATATTCATCAACAAGTTTGTTATATTCTTTCATATATGTCTCGTAATCTCCATATACTTCGTCGTAATCATCACGGAGTGTCTTATTTTTCTCTTCCAATGTCTTATTTTTCTTTTCCAATGTCTTCTTATCCTCTTCCAATGTCTTCTTATCCTCTTCAAATGTCTCGTTTTTCTCTTCCAATGTCTTAATTTTCTCTTCCAATGTCTTAATTTGTTGCCTATGTTTAATGTTAATTTTAAATGTCGGCGTTTGTTCTTTGGTTTCTGGGAATTCTTGGACTTGAGCGGATATATTGGCGTTGGAATTCATATTGTTGTTGTGTTTGTTGCTTGTAATTGATTGGATTACAGTTAAAGATTGTGGTGGGCCAGACCAGTCAAATTTTTCTACGAGTGGAACAGATTTTAAAAAATATTTCAAAATCTGTTCCATTTTTTAAAATATATTAGTCAATTTCTTTTTTTAAAACCCCCTGCTATATAATATATATATATATATATATATGTTTAGTTTTCTATTTAAAACTGTTGTATCTGCCTTTATTAAAAGTAATTTCACATATATACAAGGTAAAGTTAAAGGCTCTACTTCATATATCTATTACAGGTTATATACTACTAAAAAAGAAAAGTCTGTTATAGATATTCCTAATTATAAAATAAGAAAAAGAAGTAAGTCCATATAATCCAATTGGTATATATATATATATATATATTCTTATTCTTCTTATAGAAAAATAGTTCCTATAGGTAATTTAAAAGAGTTCATAGGACTTATATGATATTATTAAATGATATTATTAAATAATTAAAATAAATTTGATTATATTAAATATTTATTTTCTATGTAATAAATATAAAATGAGTAAGATTAATATTATAGAAAAAGTAAAGATTCTTAAACCTACTGTAAGTCAGAGAGTATTAAGAAATCATAAGAGTGTATATAATGTATGCTTTAAACATTTCAAGAATGATGACTTTATTAATAATACTAAAGATATTAAAACATTCTTTGAATCAAGATATACTAATATTAAAAGTCGTAAATCTAATTACTATATTCTAAAAACTATTTGTTTATCTCTGGATAAGAAAGATAAAGCTGAAGAGATTGATTGCTTCTGTAAAGATATAAATAAGATTATGGAAGAAGAAAAGAAAAAGATGTTAGAATCAATTGATAAGGAAGAACCAGTAAAACCTGTTCCAGTGATTGAGGAAGATGAATGGGAAGTTAAGTTCCAAGATATAAAACAAAAATATTTAAATAAAAAAGCTGAAGTCTCTAAGTTTTATCAAACTGACAAGAAAAGTTATACCATCGCACAATTAAAAAAGATAAGAGATTTATTAATAATGTCTTTCTATTGTTCCTGTTATTTAGAAGATGATTTATATACTGCTCCTAATCCTCCTAGAAGAAATGAAATAAGATTTATGTATCTACATACAGGAGAAATAAGAAATCAAACTGGACACAATTATAATTTTATTATCAAACCCATTTCAAATTTAGATTATTATCATAAAATAACTTATACTAAATATAAAGAATCTGCTAAGATACATCACGGGGTTCAAAATATAAAACTATGTGAGGAAATAAAAGAAGTTTTAAGAATGTATCTTAAAACTCATAAGAATATTATTGACAAATCTGAACCATTATTATTTATGAAAAATATGTATGTATGTGATATTAAAAACAGATACAAATACTCTACTGAAGCTTGGTCTAAACTTTTAAAAAATATTACTGGATATACTTGTAATGAAATTAGAAAAACATTTGTATCAAAAACTTACAAAAAGCTGATGCCTCGCACTAATGCTATTCAACAATTAGCTTATAGAATGGGACACAATGTTAAAACTGCTCTAGAGCACTATAATAAAATTCCAAAAAAAGTTAAATAAATAATATATTCATAATATATAAATGAATGTCATAACTTTAGATACAGGAATTGAAAAAATATATGTAGTTCAAAAAATGGGTAATAAACTATTTTTTTCTAAAACTAAATCATCAAATTTTGATTCATATACTAAACCAGTAAAATATGATTCTAAGTCAAATAAGATTCTATTAGGTGTTTGGAATTTTGATTTAAATGATGACTTAGTAAAAAAATTAAAACCTTTAGGCATTGAAAATACATTACAAATAGTTCAACGCTCAACTATTACAGCAGTAGCAGGTAAGACCAGATTCGAACAAGTAAATGATTATAAAACAAAGTTTGAAACAAATCCTATTAATACTATTAATGATGATAATGTTGTATATCCTGTTTATCACTGGGGATTTGGAAAAGGGTCTGATAATCCTATGTTGCTATATAAAGAAAATGGTGAAACTTTTTTAAGAAGACTTAAAAAGGATTATACAAATTTTAAAGGTGATGATAGATTTTATAAATATGATGATAATAAAAAAAGAACTTATGTTGTTAATTATAAAAATGGTGAAGCATATAGTCCAAGTTTAAGAATTGATGACCATAAACCTCTTGGTAATAGTAATAATCTTAATACCCCATCAGCATATAGAAATATCGAATATCAATTTGGCGGTGGAGAAACAGATTTAAGATTTAGAACAAAAAGTCAGAATCCAAAAATTATTGATTTTGGAACAAGAAATATAGAAACACAAGACCATACTTCTTATACAGGAACACAAGCAATATCATTTGTTGATGATAATAAAGATAATATAAATTATGTAGCGGGTATGACACAGGAAGAAAGAAATTTAAATGATTTACCATATCACGATAGTATGGATAATAGAATGGTTAAATATCCTAAATCAAGAAGTTATGACTTTGTAGTTTTAGATGACACAACACCCGAACCTAAAAACTTTGAGTTTATAGTTAGGAAAGGTGATAAATTATATTTAACTAATAGTCTTCCAAGAGATGCTAACAGTATTGACACAAGTCGTCCTGTAGTTTATAATAAAGCAAGTGGTGATTTTAGTATTTATGATTATTCTGGAGCACCATCAAGACGATTATCAAAAAATAAATTAGAATTCTCATCTGGTATAGGTGTAAATTCTATTACAGGAAAAAGAGCTGATAGAAATTCTATTAATGACGGATTAGAAAATTTCGCTCAAAGAAAATTACAACAGGAACCTGAACCAAAACCTGATGCTAAAGCGCAAGAACCAAAAGTTCCTGATTTAGCACAACAATTTAATAATGCTTTTAAGAAAGAAAAAGCTGAAAAAGAACCTGATAATACACAAGAACCTGAAGTGAAAGAACCTGAAGTGAAAGAACCTAAAACTCCAGTAATAAAACCTAATGACGCACCCAAAGAAGATGTACCAATTATAGAACCTGAACCAAAAGGTGATTCTACAGGTCAAGTCAGAGATATAGGTGGAGTTGAAGGTATCACCCAACAAGACGAAGGCGTAGCACTCATAAGTGCGGATGAAGTTAATTTAAATGTTGTCGATGAGAAAACAATTAATCCTTATTTAGTCGAAGAAGAAGAAACTGTAAAAGTTGATTTATCAAAGCCTGATGGAGAAAAAATGACTGTTGAAGATGTTGATAAATTAAAAGCAAGTTATAGTGTTGATAGGTATGATGATAATTTACAATCTAAGTCATTTGAGGAATATATAAAAGAAATATTAAGTGTGTATCCAAAAGAATTACTTTTTTTTTTGAACGAATCCGACGCTACTATGACAAGTTTTTACACTTTCTTGAGTATGGTTAAAGATGAAATGAATCCTGAAGAAGAAGATTTATATCAATTCTATGGCAATGATATGTATAAAGGAGCAACCAGAAGTGTTCCACTTGTTTTAAATCCTAACTCAACTGAACAAGAAGATGTTGATTATGTATTACAAGATAGATTCACTCAGGATTCATTTGGTTCTATTGTTTTAGGAGGATTGATGTATAGAACTCTTGGAAAAGAAAGAGTTGTTTTAAAGAATAGTGATGGAATAGAAGAAGAAACATTTTTAAGTCATACTGATAATGCTTTAAAATCCAGAGTAGCCAAAAATTTATTTACTCCAAGTAAGATGGATATTACTCAAATGAAATTTTATCTTACTATTACTTTAGCAACTATATACGCACACAGACAAAGAAAATTAAAACCACAAAGATTAAATAATACTATTATCAGAATTATAAACTCTATCCCATATGCTAAATATAATATACCATCAAAAGCTGTTGAAGATTTACTTAGAGATTTTAAACAAATGTATGTTGGTCATCCTATGCCATTTTCATTTTCTCTATTAAGTAGTTTCTATGAACAAGTAATAGGATATACTTATTTATCAAATCCTGAAGCAGACTTTGAATATATTTTTAAACATATATCAGATGATTTAAGACGACTTGTTCCATCAATTGAAAAAGCATTCAGGACAAGACAAAATTTTAAACAATTCATTTTAAACATTTATAAAAATAAAGACTTAGCTGATAAAAGATTTCAAGAATATAATGACTTTATCAAAGGAAGAAGAAAATTAAATGCTGATGAATTTTCTAAAAGATTTACTGATGGCTCAAATATATTTTCTGAAAATCCTGATGAAGGCGAAGAGTATGATATATTTAATGATAAAACTGGTGAATTAGTAGAACGAGTATTAATACCGTTTGATGAAACAAAAAAAGCTATTACATTATTTATTAATGATGAAGGAAGATTTTATGAATCCAGAGAAGAAGATAGAGCTGAACCAGATAGACCAGATGTTAGAGCTGATGATGCTGGAACAGAAACTTTTAAAACTGATGTAGTCAAAGATGCTGAATTACCTGATTCATTATTGGATAAATTAAAAAGATTTGGAACTCCATACTTACAAGCAATTATGACTGGAGCAGTTGGACACGGTTTAGGAAAATTATTTGAAAAACAGAGTAGAGATGAAGATTTAGAAGCTGGATTAGCAAGAAAAGATATGATTAACTCAATGGAAAAATTAAACTTATTAGGATATGACCCAAATGAATATATATTTGAAGAAACTGTTGAAAAACTTAAATATGATAGAGAAACAATTGTTGGCGGATTTGACCCAGCAGCTTTGATGGGTGGTTCTAAAGAAAATGATGTATTCCCTACTCCAGATTTAGATAAAGCTTTATTAAGTAAAAAAATTAGAGATATAGCTTTTCCTGATACATTTTTAGGTCGGTTTTATAGAAATATACCCAGCTTTAATGAAATAATTAGATTAGCAGGTAAAACACCAATGTATGCTTCTCCTGTTCCACAAATGCCTCGTTTAATGCCACAACTTTCATCTCAGGACGCATCAGAACCTCAAACAATGGACCAAATAAGAGCTCAAATGCCTCCTCCACCAGACCCCCTTAAACAGAACTTACCTATGAATGAATTAACTGAAGTTTATGAAAGTGGTTCAACACAAAGGTATCACGGTAAAACAATAATGAGAGTTATTAATAAAGGAACAGTTAATTTAATTCCTAAAACATTTAAAATTTTTGATAATATGTTTTATAAAATTACTTTCGGTAATTTAGATAATCAAATGTGGGTAGGTATTAATCCTACTTATCTTGTTCCATTAAGACCTATATTAGCTGTTGGTGCTGGTGTTATAATAAGTAAATATTTATTAAGACAAAGAACTCCATTAGATAGAATAAGAGAAAGAAATAAAAGAGGTGATAAAGTTCTTGATTTAAGTATTGGAAGACCTTTAGAAATTAGTTCAAGAATTGGATTAAAAAAAATTATTAATAATGCTGATAGAGTATATTTTCACAGTTTTGAATTGAAAAAATACGACCATTATTTTTATAACTTTTCTTTAAGAGGGAACGCAAACAGAGATAGAGTTGAATTAAAAGAAAATTGGCAAGATTTATATATTAAAGAAATCATTGACCCATTCTTTCAAAAATATGGTAAGTATATGAATCAGGAAGAAAAATTTATGGAAATAGCTCGATTTGTAATATCAGCTCAAGCATTCGACCAAGGCTTTGACCAGCGTTTATATACTCCTTCTATGGCAGACTTATATATTGATAATTTAAAAAAGAGTTTAACTCCACGAGCATCAAAAGCTATAACATCACCACAAGGTTATTTGGATAGGGATTTTTGGATAGTATTTGAATCATTAACATTTAGATTTAGAAAATTAATATTCGAACAACATAATTTAAGTTATGAAAATTTAGAGAATGGCACAAAGATGTTAGAAGCAGATAATTTTGTATCAACATTAAACAGATTAGATTTTATGGCTGATGAATTACCTGATGTTGAAAAAGAAACTATTAATATGAATCATATAGATGATAAAGCTGATATGATAGAAAATCAAAAACTTGTTCCAAAAAAATCTGATTTAAGATATTTAAATTTAGCAAAATTAGCTTATCAGATAAATCAAATAGGATATGATATGCTTACATTATTTCCTAAACCAATACTGGAAGAGAATATGAGAACTCCTAATCTAAGAAAGGCTTATCAATTAACAAAAATTCCTGATGATATATTACAAAAATTTAATATTAGAAAAGATAAACTAACAAGAAATTTTGGAATTTATGAACCAGAATATTATACAGATGATTTAAGAGATTTTGTTTTAATATTAAGTAAGAATAAACAAACAGCATTAATAGGTATAGCTGGAAGTAAAATGAGTTTTTCAGCAGGGACATTTAGAGATTGGGCTTTAACAAATATGATGAATATTAATGTAGGTGTAGGTTTAATAAGTCAATTCAGAGCCAGAGCTAAAATAATTTTTGATACAATAAAAGATAAACTAAATGATAATTCTGATATATATATCGCTGGTCATTCTATGGGAGCAAGCGTTGCTAATAATTTAGCTTTTCAATTAAATAGATACAAGTATAATTTAAGATTACATTGTATTGGATTCGCTACTCCTGCTTTCTTAACCACCAACGAACAGTCAAAATATACTAATGAGATGAAAAATGTTTTATACAAGAATTATTATATATACAATGATATAGTAGGAAAAATAGGTGTTAATTTAAAACCTCCTGAAGATAATAATATTATTTTATATGAAGACGGTTGGAAAGATATAGAAGTTAAAAGCACATTCTTTAATTCATTAAGAAAAGCAAAAGACACATTTACAAAAAATACACACGCTATTATATTATATGGTAAGTATTTAAGAATTGCTGTTAGCAAAGGTGAAGCTAAAACAGAAAAAGAAGAAACTAAAGAAGATGAAATATTAAATTTTTATATTGGTGATTTTATAAAAAAGAATCCTGATATAGAACCCAACTTAGTTAATAATTTAATGCTTGAAGTCAATCATAAAAGAATTAGAGAAGAAATGGAAAGAAGTGGGTTATCATTAAATGATACTATTAGAAAAATGTTAAGAGACCATCAAGTTTTGGAACAGGAAAAACAACAAGTTAATAAACCCGTTATGACAGAATTTTCAGATTCTGTCCCAGCACCAGAAGGAACAAATTGGTTAGACTATGTAAAGAATTTAGATATAACTAAATTCTTTAGTTCTAATACTAAAGATGAATTATAGTTTATTTTTTATTTACCAAACAGATACTGATACCAAGACCTTGTAGATTCATGTCTATGAATATAAGTTGGACCTCGTTTTCTTATTTCCCTCATACACCTTTGATATTTAAAATAATGTTCATAATAACAATATAATCTTGCCATATATTATTATTATACAAAAAAATATGAATGATTCAAATATAACCTTTTTAACCACTGATGAATGTTTATCTTTAACTGATAACTTAAACTGTAATATAGCTGAAGACCCATTATTTATATTAAGTTTAATAGTTAATGCTGGACTACTTGTTATTACTTCAAGTTCTGAGTTAATGGCTACTTCTAAATGTCCCTTTAACAGTTTATGGGAACTTATTACCTACCCTTTAACAAAAAAGAAAAAGAAACCTCCTTTAGAAGATATAGAAATGGTAGCAGATGTATAAATCCTATAAGTAAATCCAATAAGTAAATCCAATAAGTAAAGTATAAAATATAAATAAAACCCTATAGGTAAATAATTCCCATAGGTAATTTTAAAGACTTCATATCACCTATGAACTCATATTCTTACTTATAGGATATTGTATATCAAAACTTTCATTTTCAAAATATTCAATTAATTTATATTTCATTTCACATTCAGGTAATTTAGATATAGCTGGTTCTTTTTCATTTTCTAATAATTTATTATATTCCCATTTTAAACTATCCATATCTTTATTTTCTATACAGTCTAACATTATTGTTAATTGTTTCTTAAAACTTTGTTCTAATGTTATTGTATTATAGGCATTAGCCCATTCTTCATCATTTGAATAATTATCTGGATTAGATATATATTCAATATCCTCAGGAAGTTCTATGTCTGTGCTACTCTCACTACTCTCACTACTATAATCTATAATTTCTGTTTCTAAGTTTTTCTTTTTCTTTTTTCCTTGTTTTTTAACAAACATTCTATGTAATTTTTGTTGATGTTCTAATAAAGCAGTATTCTTTTTAGTTTTGTATCTATTCCAGAATTCTTTATTATTTCCTGTCATATCTATTAAGTTATCAAGTAGTGATTTAAATTTTTCGAATAAATGTTTTAACATTGAATAGAATATATATCTTGTGAAATAACTACGAGTTAATTTTATTTTTCTGTTTAAAACAGGAATTTTAATTCTCCACTCATTATTAAATTTCATTTTCCAGTAGCTCCCGTAAGTTGCTATACAATTATCTTTCCATCTCTTATCAGATGTATATGTTGATTTAATCATATCATATACTAAACTTTCAAGAGAAATATATTCTTCAATAGGCTTTGATAAAAATTTAGTAGTTATTTCTACATCAGGAAAATTTTTTATTTCTGATTTAATTTGAGCTACTGTTAATTTATTAACTTTAACTTTCTTCTTATAATCTAAAGTATCAATTCTCTGTTCCAACATTTTTATATTTAATGCTTTAGTTTCAACACAAGGTTTCTTACCATTTCTATAAGTCATTTTGTGTTTCTTACCATTGACTCTATTGCCATCATCATCAATTTTACAATATCTTAAAAATCCTAAATGATTTTTTAAATTACTCTTTCTATTTTTAAAGGATTTATTACAATAAGGACATAGCCATTCTCCATTAATCTTCATACTTTTCACTTGAAACATTGTTTATTATTTAATTATTTAATTTATTCACATAGAAAAAATTCAATAATTTTATAGCAAATTTTTTTTTTCACTTTTAAAACTTTTAAGTTCCTGTTCCAAACATATTGGAACAAGTTAATTGAAATATACTTTAAATGTTCCAGTGAGTTTTTTGAAACCACTTAATCCTGTATTCTTAAATAAATAGGGTTTGTTTAGTTTCTTTCTGTTAGGGTTTAATAAATCAAGTTTCTTTTTCTCATATATCTTTTGTCTTGCTAAAATCTTTTCTCTATTCTTTCTATAATAATTTCTATGATATTCCTTTTTAGAAATTTTAACAGATTTTTTTTTACGACCCATTATTATATTATAACATTTAATTTTTAAGTTTTATCCGTTCCAAAGTATTCTTACTGAATAATAATTCGCACTATTCTTATCCAACCAACTTGGCTTTCCATTTCTATAAATTCCTTTAGCACGACTTAAATAGGATTTCCTCCGTTTCTCATCTTTATGTTGAGTATAGTCTTCCATAGAACTATCTCCAAAATGTATCAGTTTTTTTTTATTATTCCTATTAACATAGACCATACCTTTTTTAGAAGTTCGAGAACTTTTAACAGGTCTGTATAATGGTTTATCTTTTTTGAATAGTTTTAGTTGTTCTTCTGATAATTGTTTTAAAGACATAATATATATAATAATATTTTATATTTTATATTTTTACGCTTTATAATAAAATACATAATCATAAATTGAAAATGAATTTTGTATTTTATGTAAATTTACAACAAGTGCTCTATAAGGTTCTGTAAAAATCTCTTCCATTAATAACTCTCTACTCTCTCTTCTATCACCTACAGTTCCAGATATAAAATTATCAATTATAAACTTTTGTTTATTTAAGTTTGGTGTTTTAAATATTACAAGTATATCAGAGTTTTGTCTTATAGATGGTGGAACAGCTAATAAATTCTGAACGATTGTTATAATATCAATATTGTAATGTCTTCCACCTATATATAAAAATTCAAGGTCTTTGTTATATCTTAGTCTTTTTCCATTACTACTTGTTCCAACAACATCATCAAGTATAACCATAACTCTAGGAGGTGTTTGATTACGCTTTTTCTTTCTAAGTTGTATTTCAACTAAATTTTTTAAAACTTCTGACATTTGTGATGGTTCATATTTATCTTCTTTCCTAATAAAGTTAAAGTTATTTTGTATTTTTGCTGTTCCAGATATTAAAATTATCTTTCTAACATTATTTTTATTAATTATTATAGGAAGTATATTTTCCATTAAAAATGATTTACCAGAATTACGAATGCCATCAACAAGCATACTAATAGGTCTATTTGGAGTATCTTTTTCCCAATCATACATTTTAATATGTTGTTGTTGTATATATTGCTCTTGAATAGGTTGGGTCGTATCTTCATTCATATAATATGAAGTCATATTTTAATTATCCATTTTTTTTTATTTATATAAATTATAATGGTAGAAGCAAAAGATTTTAAAAATGTATCTGTCAGGAATATAAGAAAAATTATAAAAGAACTTGGTTTAAAAAATAAAAATTCAAATCTAAAGGGTTATAGTTATAAAAAAAAAAGATGCTTATAGATGAATTAGTAAAAATGAACATAAATCCTGATTCATTAACTTCTTATAAAAAAGCACCAAGAGTAATGTCTGATAGTCAAAAGAAAGCTTTAGCGGATGGACGAAGAAGGAAAAAGATGAAAGGTGTAAAATCTACACAGCGTATGAAACAGCCTATAAAGGTGACGGTTGATATAGCAAAGGAAGATGTTATTGTAAAACCTAAATTAGGTAGAAGTGTAGGAGATAAATTTCTATTATATGCTTTAGTTGATGGAAGGGTTAAAAAAATATCTGAATATAATTCTATAAATGCTGCTTTAAAAGAATTTAATAGACTATTGGAAGAGAAAAAATATAAAAAAACTTATATAGTAGAAAAGGATAGAGCAGGAGAACAAGAGATTATTAGAAGTTATAAAAATCCTAAACTATATTTAGGACAGAAAAATAGAATATATAAAAAACATATGATGTATAAAGATGGAAAAAGTGAGATGGCTGATGACTATGATGAACATTTGAAATTAAAAGAAGAGGGTTGGAAACATAAGAAGCAAAGCAACAAAAAGAAAAGAAAAATTAAAATACCAAAGAAAAATATTTCAATGGACATTGGTAATTATTAAATAAAATCAAAATAAAATGTTATAATAAATTATATGCCAGTTATAGTTTTAAGAGTTGATAGTAATCCTAATGACCAGCCTTCAAATATTATACCATATGATGTTAAGAAACAACCAATCAGATTAAAAATGGTTTCAATGAATTTTTATGACCCAGCTACTGGAGCAGCTTTAGCGGACCAATATACAAGGAATCTATATGTGGATTTTAGTTTTCTAAATAGTTTCTCAATAATTACCAACGGAGGTATGGGTGGAAGAGGACTCATAATTCCCATTAAGCGTGGCGAACATAGTCAAGTGCTTACTGGAATAGATTTTAGGTTTGACCCTCACGAAGACATAGATATAAATTTTAGAGCACAAATATTTGCCAGACATTCAAAAACTAAGTTTGAGGAGTATTCAGGATATTATACTGACCCAGCTGACCCAGCAACTAAAGTATCTGTTCATTGTAATTTGTCTTTTTTCTTTGAATATGATGTAATAGAGTTTTCATCATAAAAACGAGTTTTTTAAATATTATAATTTTTTTATATTCATTATTATATAGATAATGAGTAGTAAATATATACCGTGGAAAGATATTCCTGTTTATACTGATAAACAAGTAAATTCTATGACAAAACCTGTTCTAATATCGGAAATAAAAAGAAATGGTGGTAGTGGTTATTCAAATAAAAATGTAGCTGAATTAAAAAAAATGTTATTAGGATTAAAATCTAAAGCAATGGAGCAACAAGAAAATCCCAATATGGCAAAACAAAAATCAAAAGAAGCTTTAGATGAAATGATGGCACCAGATGATGCTGATATTTCTGATGATGCTGAAAATAAAGCAATGAATCATTTATTAGACAATATGGATACGAATTATCAACAAAATTTCGAACAACCAGATTTTGATGGAGATGGTGATGTTGATGACGAAGATATAATAAGTAAAGAAACTTATAAAAAATGGGGCGCTACAGGACCAGATGAAAATGGTATGATTACAGTTTTAGATTATGAGCATAAGATAGAAAAGGATTTTTATTTTAAAACACAAATATTTTATACCAAAAACCAATATTCAGAATGGTTTGAGGATGAAGAATGGGGATTCATTCAATATTTGATTCAAGATATTGCTGTATATACTACTAAACAAGTTAAATATCAACGCCCTGCTTTAGGAGAATTGATAGACCATGTTTATGATTTATCTAAACGAAGAAAACAACAGGACCAACAAAGAAATCCTGGAACAGATTTAGCAAACGAATCTCGTGAAGATTTTATTAAAATAGAGGCAGCAAAAAAAGCTTTTGAATCATTACCCAAAAACGCACCAGCTCCTAAAGCAACATTTCAGAATTCACAAATGAAATCTCAAATTGAAATTCCTGATATAGATAAGAAAAAAGCTGATTTAAAAGCAAAAGTTGATAAAGCTTTAGAACTTGGTCCTATAGACGAGGCATATTTTCAAGATACAGATTGGGAAGCATTTTTAGACGATGCTACTCCAGCAATGATTCAAAAAGAAGTTGATGAAATTGATGAAGTGCTTAAAATATTATTAGACGCACAACAAGAAAAATGGATAGAAGCTGATTTTATTAACGCACAAAGATTTAGATTAAATACATTAAGAAAGCATTTAACAATTCCTATAGATAAAAGTGGTAAGAAACAAAATTTTGTAAGAGAAGCTATACAAAATAATCCTAAACCAGCGGGAATATCAGCAGCACCAGTTGGAACAGGACAAACTTATAGTATCTATCCCAATAGGAAAGGACCACAGCAACCTGATTACGCACAAACAGGTCCTGAATCGGGATTTGGAGCAAGTTTTGGAAGTCCTGTTCCACAAGCACCTCCACCACAAAATCTTGGTAGAGCACCATCAGCACCTCCAAGAGTATTTGGAACACCCGCCACGCCAACTCCAAGAGCAGCGCCACCAATTAATCCTGGAGCACCAGTGCCAGAAAATTTAAAAGCAGAAGCAAGAGAATACATTAGAAAAATTGGAGAAATTCCTATTACAGAATTACCAGCAAATTTAAATGATATAAGAAACGCATTACAACAGGCATTAGAGAGAGATGTAAAAGCAATGAACGATGCTTTAAACAAAGCAAGAACGTATTTTACGAAATATGATAGAAATAAGAATTTCATACCTGATTCAAGAGAACAGGCTGGAAAAGCTATAGATGATGCTTTAGAAGATACAAAAAAAATAGAAGCAGAAAGAAAAGAAAAAGAATCAAAGAAGACTCCATTAGAAGATTTAAGACCAGATATACAAAAGGGAGAGGAAAGAAGAATAAGAAAAAATTTTAATAGAGATGTATTAGAATTAACAACTGCCAATGAAGTATTACAATCACAAGTTGATATACAAAGAGAAGAGATAAAAGTTTTGAAAGAAAGTATAGAAAGCAAAAAGAAATCAGAAAATGATTCTATGCTTTCAGGAATAGCACCAGTATTCAGACACTTTTTAAATTTAGAAATTGACAATGTAGTTCAAGAAGAAACTGAACAGGTTTATTATACAGTAATTTAATTTATAATTAAAATAATAAAATTAAAATGTTGTAATAGGATATAGAGAAAATATGAGTTCTAATAGCGCATTGTTATCAAATAGTATGAGTCCCTTAATCAACTCAGTTGAAATTAAGGCAAATTATGAACCATTTAGGTATAAGCTTTTAGCAGGTGTTGGAGCAGCCTCTAAACAGAAAAGAGAAATCCAGTTCCAGCCAGCATACGGAGCGACCAATTCAATTAATCTGTTGAAGTATGGATTATGTCAAAGTATTTACTTAAGAATGGTTGTAAGGTCAGGAGCAGGTGATAATACAGGAACAAAACAATCATTTAATATTGGAGGATTAATATCAGCAATTGATGAGATTACTCTTTCCTCACATAGTAAAATATTAGAAAGATTAGATAGAGTAGCAATAATGAAATATATTTTAGATAAAACTCAAAGTTCAAATGATAGAATTTTATCTTTAACAGGATATAATGGAACTGCTACTATGGATTTTGATAAAGATTCAGTTTTTTATATTCCTCTTCCATTCTCTTTTTTTGGTTCTATGGATAAAGCTAAAGACTTGCTTCATCTACAACAACTTACTGTAAATATCTCCTGGGCGAGTTTAGCAAATTCTCTTAGATTGATGGATAACGGTGTAAAAGACCACGCCAATGGCTGGGTATATCAGCCTTGTCAATTAGTTATCAACTACTTAGAATTACCTTCCGCAAAATTGAATCAGCTTTGGAATGAAAACTATTCCACTAATAAACCAACTAATCAGCTTTTATTGACTACATTTAAGGAAACAGAAAAAGCCGTGACGCTTGGAGCAAATAAAACAGATTATGCTTTTGATTTAACTACAAAGGGTTGTGTTGTAAAAAGTTATATATGTATTAGAGATAATAGAGTAAATCACGGTAGAGCAGATTTCGTAGCAATTAATAATATTACTTTTAAATGTAATGGTCAGAATTTTTATAAAGCTGATGCTGATGAATATGAATTTGTCAGATGTTTAGAAGGCGAGCAATACAATGCTTTATCTGTCAATAACGCAGTAGGAAGATACCACGCTATATATGAAGTTAATCACAGTATTGTTCCTAATATGCCATCTCACAAAAAATATTCTCAAGCAATTAGTTTTAAAAATTTATCTGCTCCTCAGTATGTATTAAATATGGACCAAACTACTGCTAACAACACTACAGATGTTATTGTAGAAATCATCCACGTCCAGCTCAATCTTGTAGCATTTTCAAAACAAGACGGAAGTTGTGAAAGTATTCTTTCTATCTAAGCACTTTATCAGGATTTTTATTTTATTTAAAAGGACGTCATTTTAAATAAAATATATTTATAATATAAATGGCTCATATAGCAAGACATCAAGCAATATATGATATTATAGGAGATACTATACATTTTCACGATAGAAATGTAGAAGAGATTGGAATACAATCAAAAATATGTAAGGATTTACATTTAAAATTTAATTTAATTCAATTAAATACAAAGTGGAGAATGAACATAGAAACAGAAACATTAAGTTTTGAAAAGTATAATACAGAAACTAAAGAATATGATAAAAAATTTGTATTAGAATAATTTTTTTATAATCGAAGATTAATTTTAAATAAGTAAAAATAAAATATTTGTAAATAATATAGAAATGAGCACACAGAATGGATATGGAAGTTTTCACGCCAAAAAAGTAGAAGTAGCCAATCAGGTTCTGTTCCACGGAGCATCTGATGATACTAATACCGTCACCCTTAATGTTGCTGACCCAGCATCAGATTACACTATTGAACTCCCAACATCAGCAGGAACTTTGATGACAACTTCTGATGATGTAGAAATTACTCAGATTGATATCAATGGTGCCAATGAAGAATCCTCACCCGCCTCATCGCACGAGGTTATTGTATATAATGGAACAGCAAATAAAAAAATGAGTCTTGCTAACTTGGCTGGATTATCAGACTTTAGCGATATGCCCTCTGGAACAGATTCGCAAATAATCGTGTTCGATTCGGCAAATTCCGCAGCCGCAGTTTCATTATCAGGCGATGCCACTATAGCTAATGATGGTGTTATAACAGTTTCTGATAAACCGAGTGTTGAGAAAGTTTGTGAAGCAAATAAATTTATTCATTTAGATTCTAATAGAGACTGTTCTAATATTAATGTTATCGAAGCCGCTACTGTAGCAGGAGATAATGTTGAAGTTGGAAACAGCACTAACAGATGGCAATTAAATATTAATGCTTCAGGACATTTAGAACTTAAATATTCTTCTGATTCAGGTTCTACATTTGCTGTTAAACAGGTATTTAATAATGCTTAGAAAATTTAAAGAAATGAAATTTATTTTATTTCTTTATATTATAGAATGGATTTAGTGTATCAAGTTAATAGATTTACAGGAGTTTTACATAAATTTAATCAGCCTACTGAGGGTGCGGAAATAATGAATTTTGGCGATGTATCAACAGGAGATATATTACATTCTGTTAAAGCAGAGGAAGCAGTTATTAAAACAAATGATAGAAGTGATATTCAAAAAATGATTGATATGACAACTATAAGAGGAGATAGAAATGTTCAAGGACATATGGCAATTCAAAAAAAGAAAACAAATGATGCTCCTGTTCCAGAACCAGAAAAAGATTTAACAATTTACGAGAATGTGGATTATATAGATGTTGTATTAAATAATATTAGAGATAGGTATCATAAATTTAATGGTGATAGAGTTGTAGAGAATGCTGTTAAACAAAAGGCAAATGAACACTTTGCTGAATGGCAAAAAAATGTTAATACAGGTTCTTTAGCAAATGTTGATGATTTAAAAGCTGGTCAGGATTTGATAGATAATACAAATAGATTACCTAAGGTTAATCCTATATTTGAACTACCAAAGGATATGGAAGAAGTAGATTTGAATAAACCAAATTTAATACCAACACAATTAAAAGAAATAATGAGAAAAACAACGGATAATGTTAAACAGGAAACTAAAGAAGCCAGATATGCTAAGAGTAATTTAGGAATACCTCAACAAATTAGAAGTTCTGAATATGATAATTTGGCTCAAGGTATTGACTTAGCAGGTGCGTTTGCGGGTTTTGAAAAGAAACCTTTAAGGACTTATGATATTGGTAATTAATATATATAAAATATATATGTATATATATATAATGTATATATGGCTGTTAATAAAGTATTTAATAACAATGATTTAAATAAAATAATAAAGTGTTATGTTCCTTTGAGTTCCTTAGAATTAAAGAGAAAGAAGAATGTAATAACAGAGTTAAAATATAAGTATTGTGAATGGAGTAGTCATAGAGATTTATGTTATATATGTGATAGTTATCATCCTTTAATAATAGATAGATATAGACCAGTTCTACAAATGTGTAGAGAATGTAAATCTATTGTAAGAAATATATTATATGTAGGTTTTTTATAAGTCCTATGAACTCTTTTAAATTACCTATAGGAATTATTTTTCTATAAGAAGAATAAGAATATATATATATATATACCTATAGGATACTGATACATACTTCTTGTATCAGGATTTATACTTTTTTAAAAGTAAAAAAAAAAATTTGAAATAATCAAAACTACAAATTACAATGATTAAAACACCTATATAATATGTCAAACACTAACACCTCCACTGTAATTTACTGGAAGTATGAAGGAACATTGTTCCCAATTTATTATCCTGATGAAGAAGCCTATGAAATAATGACACGTGAAGCTGATAGATTATGTAAAATGGCTGAAGAAGATAATGGTGGAACAGGAATTAAATTCGTGATTAAAAGGTCAAGAGTATTATTACAAATGATTAAACCATTACTTGATAATTTTATGAAAGAACCTTCTTTAGCTGATGGAGGATTGTCAATACTTGAATGTTTAGAAGAGTATAACAGGATTCGAGGCAGAGAAGATATGGACGATGATGTTAAGATATTATGGGCCCTGACCGACTGGGTAGTAAGTATTTGTATCCTATTACATTTTAATGTAATAGACAATGATAAGGATAATGGACTCTTTACAATAAAAGAGGATTAAAAAAAAAAGAATTAATATTAAGACTTAACATTATATTTTTTTTATATTTATTTTTTTTATATTTATAATGCGTAATGGAATACATCTTTGCTGCGACATTGCGGACAGGTATAATCTCCAAAATCTGATGCCTTTGCGATTTGAATTGCGCAATCATTACATACAACAGCTTTACACGCACATTTATTCGTGTATATGTATGCGAGAGGTTTCTGTTCCATACATACCATACAATCGAACATTTTCGAACAACCAATGTTCTCGAGAAATCTATTGCGTGCGCTATACTCGTCGATATATTGTTTATGTATTGCTTGTATATGGTTATCAGTTTCCTTTTTCAATTCTGCTTTTATATCCTGTTCCAACTCATCTTTATCGACAATGAACTTCCACCAATAAGCCCGCCAGAAACCTTCGTTGGCAGCATCGTCATCGAACATTAAATGAAATGAGATTTTCTCTTCAAGATGATATTGAAATCCTGTTTCAGGGGCAATATCCTTATAATAATCTCTATTAAAATGAAAACCTGCGATATTGTCAGCCTCAATCTCGCCATCTGTAATAGAATTTTTATAAACCCAATGGTCGCCCCTGAGTTCTGCTTTCCATTCAGGATATATAAATGGCTTCTTCAGAAAGCCTGGAACACTTCTTGTAATTTTTCTGTTATGAAAGTATGATGTAATATAATTATCAATGTTTCCTCGACAGATTTTCAATCCTGATTCACTCAGTATTGAGATAATATTCTGTTTGTTGAGGGGACATTGCTTACTCGATGGTTTGTTATGTAAATGTGCTCCACACTTACACGGATGCTTATTGAATTTTGGAACAGGTTTCTTCCTCTTTCCTTTTGGAGGAGTCCAACGCTTCATACGATTTAACTTATAGTCATCTGTATCAATGGTTTGACAGAATACAATGCGATTTTGTAATAGCTTTTGTGAATCCCTGTCAGGGTCTTGAACCTCGTGTATGAGTGAGAAATCATAAGACCCATTAGACAGGATTGAATCAGAAATGTTTGATACAATAGCATCTTTTTCACGAGCGCTGACAACTCTTTGGTGAATAATGGATGAGATTTGATTTGACATTGTGGTTTGATGTTTTAATTACACAATTACACAATTCGATTCATATCAAAATTTTTATCGGTCAGTTTAAAACTTCCAAACAAACTGATACATTGAAACAATGGAACAGGATTTTGAATTTTTTTAAAACCGAACAAAATAATTTTGATATGAATAGGAATCTTAAAAACATTATTACAAGTTAAAATATCAAATCAAATATGGGAAAAGGAAACAAAAGCAAGAGTTATGCTTCAGGACATTTCGAAACGCTCAATTTCACTTGTATATGTGGAAGAGAATTCTCATTTCATAATCAAAGATTATGTCAAAGAGTTGTGAGAGCTCATCGCAAGGTATGTCAAGTGTCTTTGGCTACTCGGGAGAATAAAGTAAATTTAAGACTTAGAGACAGTTATATCCTTAGGGAAAAAACTATTGAAGCACATAGTCGTAATGAGAAAGATAATGTAGGTATTGATTGTATTATAACAGGAAAAAATGATATTAATATCTTAGAGGTTGCTGACAGGCTTGCTAAGATGTATGACAAATATACACCAGGTGGTATAATACAGGATGCTGTAGTTGATTCTGATAAATTTATAAAAGAGAAGATAGAGAAGAGGAGAAGGAAGAGAAGGAATAGGAGAAAGATGAAGTCTGCTGGCAAAATGGGTGGAGAGAATGTATTGAACATACATACATACCATCATACATACAAAAAAACTTAAATTATAATCCTATAGGTATTATTTATGACTTCATAACATATATATATATATATATATATATATATTATTTGGAACAGAAATCACCAGCTTCCTCGTCCATCGCCACCAAAATTTTGACTGGTCGGCTGGTGGTTAGACCCCTATATTAAATCAAACGCTATCACATTACCGACCTACAAGAATTCCAAACACTACCCAAACACTACCCAACTCGCCACCACTCAAATTTAAAACTTTCATTTTAAAAACATTTAAAACCCGTTCCATTTTAAAGTGAAACAGAATTTGTGGAATTCCAATCCAATCGTCCGTTCGAAAAAAAAATTTGACTGGTCTGAGCCATCAGAAATCTAACAGCAATCCACAAACTATTACATCAAGCACACCAATCCAAAATGAATTCCATCGCCACCACTGTCGCCAAAATTATCAAAAACTGTGTATTATTGCGACGCAATATCCGAACAGGGAAGATAACATTTGTCCGAAAAATCGTGAAAATTGTCGAAACACACACAGTGCGCGACCCAGAAACCGACAAACTTCGACAGAAACTTGACAAATTAACATCATTTGACGACGCTAATTTACAGATTACGGCACAATATATTAAAGAAAACGCCAAACTTCGCGAGGAACTTGACAAAATGACCAGATTTAACAGAAATAATATTGAAATTCAGAGAGAATTTATGGACGAAAACGCCAAACTACTCAAGCAAATGGAGACAATGGAGAAAAATAAAGACATTACGGGTAAAAACTGTCGCCATTGGCGTAGGAAATATCTGGCAATGGAAGAAGAGCGAGACAATTTAAATAATGAAGTCGATTATTTGAAGGACGAGCGAGACAATTTAAATGATGAAGCCGAATACTGGAGGGACGAATCCAAGACAATCGGGCGAGATTATGACAATATTGTAGAGAAATGTGCTATTTTAAGAGGACATAGTATGATTACCAAAGGACGA
>Ga0181410_1000317_pt1 | contig 21685 bp, 14 predicted proteins | sample 33SPOviralmetaG_FD_130112 | JGI IMG/M metagenome (GOLD analysis project Ga0181410, IMG submission 130112) | Marine viral communities from the oligotrophic San Pedro Time Series (SPOT) site, San Pedro Channel, CA, USA - 33 SPOT_SRF_2012-06-20 | ecosystem: Environmental > Aquatic > Marine > Strait...
CGTATAGCTGTATTACCAGATGGTGCTGTTAAATTAAGTAATGCTTTTCAATTACCTAGCACTGATGGTGCTAATAGTCAAGCTTTAATTACTGACGGTAGTGGTATTGTTACTTGGCAAAATGTAACTATGGATACTAGCCCTCTAGTAGCCAATACCTATAATACTTATGTAACTTTATCTGGGCTAATAGATGATGTACAAGGTAATGTAGCTTCCCTACCTAATAGTGCAGCAAATGATCATATAACGTATACTAATTTATCTGGGCTAATAGATGATGTACAAGGTAATGTAGCTTCCCTACCTAATAGCGCAGCAAACGATCATATAACTTATATATCTTTAACAGCTAATTTATATAATACCTGGGTAACTGTTAACACCGCTATTGATTTAGTAGATGCAGGATCAGGTGCTACTACTAGTGATATTATTAATGGGGTAAATAGTGCTAATGCTAACATATATAATACTTATGTAACTGTGTCTGGATTGATAGATACAGTTCAATCTAATGTTGCCTCTATAGATTCTAGCTTTATAGAAACTAATAGACCCGCAGAAACTATTATTAACGTAAATTCTGCTACAGGAAGCGTATATACTTTTATAGGAGATGGATTTCCTATCGCTTCTAGTGACAATCCAGATATTTATGTTACTAGAGGTAAAACTTATAAGATAAATAATTCTAGTTATGCTTCTCACCCTCTTGCTATAAGAGTTAGTGATGGAGGCTCTGCGTATTCTAACGGCGTATCAGGTGCTGGCACTGCAGAAGTATTATTCACTGTTCCTATGGATGCACCTGAAGGACTAGTATATCAGTGTACTTCTCATGCTTCTATGTTAGGAAACGTAATAGTAGGAGGCGGAAGTAGTGTAGGTAGTGCTAGTTTAACCGTAAGTAATACTGCTCCTGCCTCTCCTAGTGATGGAAATTTATGGTATGATAGCAGTGATGGTTATATATACGTTTATGTACAAGACCCTGATAGTTCTCAGTGGGTACAGCCTTTAGCAGGTGCTAGCGGTACTGGTGCTGGCTCTGTAAATGTAGATGCTTTAGCTCCTTCATCTAATTTAACAGGACATGTAGGTAATGTTACTTTCACTTATGCTACTGGTAGCATAAACAATCTAACTATTACTAATGATCTGCTAGTTCAAGGAACAATAACTGAAACATCATCTTTAGCTATGAAAGAAAATATACTACCTCTTAGTAGTCAGTTAAGTAAGGTACTATCTTTAAGACCTGTAGGATATAATAAAATATACTCTAGTGACTATGAAGTAGGATTAATTGCAGAAGAGGTAGCTGAAATTATACCTGAAGTAGTAACAGAGGGAAATACATCTATTCAATATACTAGATTAGTGCCTTCCTTAATTAAATCTATACAAGAATTAAGTGAAGAAATTAACATACTCAAGAGTAAAATAAGAGAAGAGTAATTAATATGGCTATTATAAAACCAGATAGTACTATAGGCGGCTCCTCTATATTAACACAATCAGAGGTAGGATCTATTAAGGCTAATAACTTAGCTAGATCTAATATAAGCACAGACTCTTTAAAAGTACTAACTTTATCTGATTCTTCAGATAATTTTAGCATATATGAAATTAATTATAGTAATCAGCTATCGTCTGATGCTTTTAACACTTCTTATTCTGTTTCTGTATCTCCTAGTAGTATAGATGAGGGCTCTAACTTAACAGTAACAGTTACTACTACTAATGTAGCTAACGGCACTATTTTATATTGGGATACAGATAGTCCTTCAGACTTTACTACGTCTAGTGGTAGCTTTACTATAAATAGTTCCACAGGTTCTTTTATTATTACCCCTACAGAAGATGCAACTACAGAAGGAACAGAGGCGTTTACAGTAAGAATTAGAACAGGAAGTACTACTGGTACTATAGTATCTACTTCTAATAGTATTAATATAAATGATACTAGTATTTCTCCCGCCACATACACGGCAACACCTTCAGTTACTAATATTGATCAAGGATCTTCTATGACTATAACAGTTACTACTACTAATGTAGCGGACGGTACTACTTTGTATTGGAGTGCATCTCCTAACCCCTCATCAGACTTTAGTAATTCTACCGGCACGGGCAGCTTTAATATTAGTGGGAATACAGGATCTTTTACTCTAGAAATTGATCCGCTAGCAGTTGGAGACTCTTTGCAAAGGTTTACGGTTCACATAAAACTAGGTAGTGTATCAGGCACTACTGTAGCTCAGACTGGCAATATAACTATAAATTATGCCGGACAAGCAAATTTTATAACTGAAGGAACTAACTATTGGACGTGCCCTGCAGGAATAACGAGTGTTAATGTTGTAGCAATAGGTGGCGGTGCTGGTGGCGCGCAGAGTATAGGCACTTCAGGAGGAAGCGTAGTTAGTGCTAACGGAGGCGGAGGAGGCGGTTTAGGTTGGAAAAATAACATTGCTGTCACTCCTGGTTCTGTTTATACAGTGCGTGTAGGAGCTGGTGGTGATAGAGGTAGTAGAAATGGTTATAACGCTAGCGGTACTAGTGGAAAAACTGTTGGATCGAACGGCGGAGATAGTTGGTTTATAGCCTCTACAACTGTCGCAGGATTTGGAGGACAATCAACTGGAGCTGGTGGAAGCTATTATGGTGATGGCGGCGGTACTGGCGGTGCAGGAGGTAGTGGACACGGTGGTGGAGGCGGAGGAGCCGGAGGTTATACAGCCGCTGGCGGAGGAGGCGATGTAGCCGGAATTCCAAATGGTGGCGGTGCAGGAGGGGGCGATAATCACATTTATACCGGATCTCCTCCCTTTACTAGACAAGGAGGTAGAGGAGGTGTTACCTATACGGGAGGAAAAGGTACCACCGGTGCTGCAGGTGCTTCACCTTCTGGTGCTGGAGGCAGTGGCTCTCCTACCTCAGGATCAGTTTATGGAGGAGCCGGAGGGGGAGGACAAATGTCTCCTTACTACTCTGGAAGCAATTCTGCCGAGAGCGGTATTAGGGGTGCAGTGACTATTAGATGGGGCAATCAATACCCTTAAAGTATTAAAAGGAAATTAATTTGGCAGTTTTAAAAGAAGGATCTACATTAGGATCTCACAATATAATAAAAGAATCAGCTATTGATAGCTCTGTATTTGTAGGAGGTTCTATTAGTCTTTCTAATTTTGACGCTCATGTAAGTAGGGGAACTGTATTACTTAGGACTTCTAACGGTGCTATTATGTTTGGAACTATAGACTCTCTCGTAACTCCTCCTACTTACTATGTAAGTATGTCCGCAACCAGCGTAGATGAAGGATCTTCATTAACTTCTACAGTTACTACTACTAATGTAGCGGACGGTACTACTCTATACTATACTCTTACTAATTCTTCAGACTTTACTGTTTCAAGCGGTAGTTTCACAATTACTTCAAACTCCGGATCATTTACTATTAGTCCTATAGCTGATAATACTACAGAAGGACCTGAAACGTTTACTGCTAGTGTTAGAACAGTAAGTACTAGCGGAACTATTGTAACTACTTCTAACTCTATAACTATAAATGACACTAGCCTTACTCCTGCTGCTGCTGGAGAGCACCAATTTACAACAACAGGTAATCACACTTTTACAGTTCCAGCTAATGTAACACAAGTAAGTGCAGTATGTGTAGGTGGTGGAGGTGGATCTTCATATTGTCAAGGAAATTCAAGTGAATCAGGAGCTGGAGGCGGAGGCGGAGGTCTTAGTACAGCTACCTTTTCAGTTACTCCAGGAGAAAACTTAACTATTTATGTAGGTAGCGGAGGACAAAACGGTAATAGCGGTTATCCAAATGGCGGACTGGGCCTTTCTAGTAGTGTAAAAAGAGGTAGTACAGCTTTAGTAATAGCATATGGAGGCGGTGAAGGACTTTATCAAAGTTTTGGCGGATCAGGCGGTGGTGGTGGCTCAGGTTATGGTTTATCAACTGGTGGCGCGCAGGGCGGTGATGGCGCAGATCATACAGTTAACGGCGGTGGAGGCGGAGGCGGAGGCGCAGCGGGCTATAGCGGTCGAGGCGGTCACGGCGGTCAAGGTAACAGCGGTACTGGTAGTTCTTTCACTGGTGGTGGCGGAGGAGGCGGAGGAGGCCAATCCACTGGTGGCACACAAAATAACGGTGGCGGAGGAGTTGGAATATTTGGTGAAGGATCAAGCGGCTCAGGAGGAGCAGTGGATAGTCCGGGCGGTGGCGGCTCTGGGGGAACATCAAATTCATCAGGAGCAGGTGGTACCTTTGGAGGTGGAGGCGGAGGCAAAGAAGATGATACTCAAGGTTTTGGTGCTTCAGGAGGTGATGGCGCAGTAAGAATTGTTTGGGGGTCTGGAAGATCTTTTCCTAGTACTTTCGTATCCTTAAGTGATTCTAATGGGAATGTAACGGTGACTTAATTTATGGCTAATTTATTATCAAACACTAAGCTAGGTGCTAATGCAGTTATATCTGCAGATACTATGTCTTTAGATTTTATAGTATCAGCTCCTTGGGACAATACTAATAACGTATCTATTCTTACAGCTTATAACTCTAACAACAATTTAACTTGGTCTTCATCAGGGACCAGAATTGTAACTTTAACTTCTAGTCCTATATATGCACCGACTAGCTACTCTGTAACAGTCCCTAGTAGTATAAATGAAGGATCGGCAGGAACTATAAACATAGCTACAACTAGTGTTCCTGATAGTACTACTCTATATTATACTCTTACTAACTCTTCAGACTTTAGTGCTTCTAGTGGTAGCTTTACTATTAATTCTAATTCAGGCTCTTTTAATGTTACTCCAACGGAGGATACTACTACAGAAGGATCTGAAACCTTTCAAGTAGAAATTAGAATAGGAAGTACTAGCGGAACTATTGTAACTACTTCTAACTCTATAACTATAAATGATACTAGCGTCCCATCTTGGTCATCCCCTGTTTCAGATGCTAAATTGCTGGCTTCTGATGCAGAATCCCAGGCTAAGTTTGGGCGATCTGTTTCTATATCTAATAATGGCACTATAGCTATAGTAGGGTCCTCTAATGAAGACACAAGCGGTACTGATGCTGGAGCTGCATATATATACACTAGATCAGGAACAAGTTGGACACAACAGTCTAAACTACAAGCATCAGATAAGGCATCATATGATTACTTTGGGTACTCTGTTTCTATTGATAGTGATGGGGATACTGCTATTGTAGGGGCGTATGGTGAAGACACTGGTGGTGCACATAGCGGTTCTGCTTATATTTTCACTAGATCTGGAAGTACTTGGACACAACAGGCTAAAATACAAGCTTCTGATGCACAGGCTGATGATTACTTTGGTATAAGCGTTTCTATTTCTGGTGATGGAAATACAGCGATAGTAAGCGCACGTAACGAGGACACTACTGCATCTAATGCAGGTTCTGCTTATATATACACTAGATCTGGAAGTACTTGGTCGCAACAGGCTAAAATACAAGCTTCTGATGCACAGGCTAATGATAATTTTGGGTACTCTGTTGATATATCTAATGACGGGGATACAGTTATAGTGGGTGCTTATAGGGAGGACACAGGCGGTACTGATGCTGGTTCTGCCTATATATACACTAGATCTGGAAGTACTTGGTCACAGCAAGCAAAAATACAAGCTTCTTTTGGAGGATCCGAGGATCGTTTTGGGTACTCTGTTTCTATCGATAGTGACGGGGATACTGCCATAGTTAGTGCTATATACGAAGACACAGGCGGTGCAAGTGCTGGCTCTGCATACATATTTACCCGATCAGGAACAAGCTGGGGTCAGCAAGCGCAAATACAACCAACTAATGTTAGTTCTAGTGATCAATTCGGTAGAAGCGTTTCTATTTCTGGTGATGGAAATACAGTCATAGGAAGCTCCCCTATAGAAGATACAGGGTTTACTAATGCTGGGGCTGTTTATATTTTCACTAGATCTGGAAGTACTTGGACACAACAGGCTAAAATACAAGCTTATGACGCACAAGCCAGTGGTTGGTTTGGGAATTATGTCGATATATCTAATGACGGCAACACAGTAATTATAGGTGCTGATAATACTGATAGTGGTAGCATATCAGAAGCCGGAGCAGCTTATATATATAAGCCATCTTAAAAATGTTATATTAAAGAAAGTAAATAAATGAGTGAATATTTTAAAGTGCCAGTAGATAAACTAGTACAAAAACTACCCGCTAAATTTGGGTTTAAGGAGTTTAATCCTAGTCAATTAGCTATGCAAAAAGGATTAGAAGAGCATAGATTTTGGACACACATATCAGCCAGACGAACAGGTAAATCTAGTGCTGCATCTGTTCTAGCTTTAGCAAAACTATTAGAGCCTAATCAGCAAGTGCTAGTTGTAGCACCTGATTATAATTTATCATCTATTATTTGGGACTATACTACAGAGCTTATTAGTGTGCTAGGTATAGAAACTAAAAGACTAAATTTAAAAGATAGGGTTGTTAGATTAGTTAATGATAGCACTTTTAGGCTATTATCTGCTAATAATAGATCAACTCTTGTAGGTAGGGCAGCTAATTTATTAATTGTAGATGAGGCTGCTATTATATCTGATGATGAATATTTTACTAGAGATTTAAGACCTGCCTTATCTACTTATGAAGGAAGTAGAGCTTTATTTATATCTACCCCTAGAGGTAAACAAAATTATTTGTATAAATATTGGAGTAGAGGAGCTGACGATAAGTATCCTGAGTGGGGTGCAGGTCTTTTTCCTTGGCATGTTAATCCTGCATTAAAAGAAGCTGATATATCAGAAGCAAAAAGAACACTTCCTCCTAGTATATTTCAACAAGAGTATCATTGTGATTGGGTAAGTTTTGAGGGTCAAATATATAAAGTAGAAGACTCTATACACTTAGTGGATACTGCTGAAACTGTTAAGCCTAATGATGATAGATACACTTTTATTGCCGGTCTAGATATGGGATTTAGAGACGATACTGCTTTTGTAGTGTTAGCTACTGATGGTACTAACTTTTTTGTGGTAGATGAGTATGTAGCCAGTGAAGGCACTACTTCTTCTCATGCAGAGATTATAAGTGAGATAATAGAACACTGGGGTATAGAAAATATATACATAGATTCTGCTGCTGCTCAGACAAAAGCTGATTTAGCGTATGATTATGATATTTTTTGTGAGAACGCTGTTAAGTCTGTAAATGATGGTATTAGTTACGTTCAAGTATTAATTCAAAATGAAAATTTATTTTTTGATTTAGAAAATACTACTAAAACTTATTCTAGTGTTAATGGTTATAGATGGAATACAAGAGGTGAAAAATCAAAACCCTTACATGATTGGACATCTCATTGTTGCGATGCTTTAAGGTACGCTATATACTCGTATGCAAAATCATCATCGGTAGGTATTTATGGATAAAAATAATTTAAACTCAGTAAAAAGAGGTATGTTTCCTTTAAGAAAAAAACATACTAAACAAAGCTTAAAAAAAGATGTTAAAGCTATAAGAGCTAACGGCTATCCTATACACATAGCTCTACATACTTTAGACTCTTCAAGAAAAAAGAAAAAGACTTCTAATAGTAAATTAAAAAGGGGATTGATAATAAATTCCCCTAAAAGGTATACAATAAGAAAAGATACAAAATAAATTTTTGACTCTAAGCAAAATAAGATTTATAATTGATAAAATGAAAGAATTAAAACGACTTCCTGTTAAGTATGTGAGAGACTTTATAAAGAAAGACTACACTCATAAAGATCACTGTTTTATTTGTAATACAAAAGAAAACTTAGAATTACATCATGCATTCAGTGTTTCAGAACTTTGGAACGAATGGTTAGAAAAAGAAAAAATTGATAACTCTATATTAGACTATGATGTAATCAAAGTTTTGAGAGTTCGTTTTTATCAAGAAAATAAGCACTTATTAGGGCCTGATAATTTATACACTCTTTGTAAAATACATCATCAAAGACTCCACAGTATATATGGTGCTAGGTATTCTAACTGGAGATCTGTTAAGGTTAAAACTTGGCTAGAGAGTCAGAGATTGAAATTTGGAGAACAAAATGGCAGGTCCAATTAGTTGGGTACGAGAAAAACTTAATCCTATTCAGCCTTATCTACAAAGTCAAGAACCTACAGTTCAACCAGACAGTAACGTAGATTTTAGAGCTGCTTACGATCAAGTTGAGATAGTGCATAGATGCATAGAAATGATAGTCAACGCAGTAGTGGGTATACCGTTTGCAGTTGAGCCCGGTAGTCAAGGGGGTCCTGTTAAAAAAGTAAGTAAGTTACTTAATTCAAGACCTAATCCTTTTGAAGATAGAACCAGATTTATGAGAAGAGCTGTAATGGATCTTTTATTAGATGGCAATGCTTTCTTCTATTATGATGGTAATGATATGTATTTATTACCAGCTAATGATATAGAAATAGAAACAGATGCCAAGAGATTTGTAAAAGGCTATACTTATATGTTGTCAGGGGGTGAAACCGAAAATAGTTCAGGATTTCAGCCTTTTGCAAGCTCTACTCCTTACGCTTCTTCTGGTGGTTCTAAGAAAAAACCTAAGCAAACTATTCATTTTGATTCTACAGAAGTTATACATATCAAAGATGATAATGATGAGAGCATATTTAGAGGAAAAAGCAGACTAAGATCTTTATCAGACCTTATAAACTTATATTATGCTTTACTCAAGTTTCAAAGACAATTCTTTAAAAATAATGCCATACCTGGTGTTGTTTTAACTACAGATACCGTTCTTAGCTCAAAAGTAAAAGAACGGTTATTACAAAGCTGGCGAAATACATATACTACAATATTTGATGGAGCCAGAAATCCTGCCATATTAGATGGTGGGTTAAAAATAGATAAGTTTAGTGACATAAACTTTCAAAATTTAGATTTTGAAAACAGTGTAGAACGATTGCAGCAAGATATGGCTAAATCTTTAGGAGTACCTTATACTCTATTAAAAAGTGGTAATAATGCTAATATCTCTTCTAATCAAGTACTATTTTATGAGCATACTATTATACCAATAGTTACTCAATTTACTAGTGCTTTTGAGCATCATTTTAACAGTGTTTCTATAAGACCCGAATTAGTATCTATACCTGCTCTACAACCAGATTTAAAGTCTCAAGCGCAGTATTTTAGTTCTTTAGTTAATGCTGGTATTATTACTCCAGACGAAGCTAGAGAAAAACTTAATTTTCCTACTTTAGGGTTAGATACTACTTCAGAAATTCGCATACCTCAGAATATCACAGGAAGTGCCACTAGTCCAGAGTTGGGCGGTAGACCTTCATCAGACGATACAGAAGATATGCCTATAACGGAGCCAACAAATGAGTGATAAAAAGTTTTATATCAATAGTGATAATATAGAAATTAAATCAAAAACAGATAGTGCTAACAAGCCTTTTAAAATAGCTGGTTACGCTAATACTACATCAAAAGATAGAACTGGTGATGTAGTTTTATCAGAGGCATGGGTTAAAGGCATAGAGAACTACAGAAAAAATCCTGTTTTACTCTATCAACATGATCATGGAAAGCCTATTGGTAAATCCGATACTGTAAGAGTAGACAAAAAAGGTATTTTTGTAGAAGCTTCAGTATCAAGTGCAGCTGAAAAACTACACGGAGTGCAATCTTTAATTGAAGATGGGGCACTGAAAAGTTTTAGTGTAGGTTTCAGAGTAAAAGATGCAGATTATGATAGAACTGCAGATACTTTTGTAATTAAAGATCTAGAATTACTAGAGATTAGTGTGGTAAGTGTTCCCGCAAATCAAGAGTCTTTATTTAGTATCAGAAAAAGTTTCGAATCAGATGAAAGTTTTGAGTCCTTTAAGTCTCAATTCGAAAAAGAGGAGGAAGAAGTTTTGGAAGAAAAAACAACAGAAGAAACTGCAGTAGAAGAATCTTTAGAAATTGAAGAAACTGTAGTAGAGGCTTCAGTACAAGAAGCTTCTGAAGACAAGTCTATTGAAGAAAAAGATCTTATTATAGACGAAGAAAAAGAAGCGATTGAAGCAGAAGGCTCTTACGAAGATCCTAATACTCTAATCCCTTTTTATAATATGCTAAGTACTGAGACTTCTCAGTTAGTTAATGGCGATTGTGTAAAAATGAAGGGCAATCGTTATAAAATTTCAAAAATTGCTACCGCCGAATCCCCATATTTCATATTTAAAGAAATTGACATTAACGGGGTTTCAAGCGATAATACTATTAAGATTAATGCAGAAAATCTATCTGTAGTTAATGCTTGGGATCTTTCTACTAAATTCGATATTGAAATCATCGACCATAGTGAAAGTAAGTCTTTAACAGATAAAGACAGAGAAGAAATTAAATCTAATTTCTCTGATCTTGTTAAAGCTTCCGAATTTAATCTTTTTGGACTAAAACAAGAAGATAAAATTAAAAATAATGATCAGTATCAAACAACTTTAAACAACCTGTTAAATCTGAAAAGCATGGAAGCAGGAACTTGGAGTGATACTCACTATACGTTAGCAAAACGTTTTGTTAATACTATTAAAGCACTTATCGACCTTCCACAAGAAGAAGATAGAGATTTCGCACTAAAACTATACGGTTATATTACCGAAAATAAGGAGAATAATGAGATGGCAACTCAAGATATTGGTGATCCCATCACTGTTGATACAAAAGCTGCAGGCACTCAGGTTGTTGAAGAGAAAAAAGTTTCTAATCACGTTTCTGAGCCAGAAGTAGCAAAACTAGTCGAAAAGACTGGTGATAAAATCATGGAAGAATCAGAAGCTAAAATTAAAGCTAATAATGAAAACCATGAAGACTCTCGTTTAGCTGAAGAGCTTGCAGAGTTAAAAGGGCAAATGAAAGCCTACCGTGAGCAAATTGACTCATACACAACTAGTAAAATGGTTTATCAAGAAAATACTCGTAGAAACGAGCAGTTTTCTCAGAAAGACCTATCTAACGCTTACTTTTTAGCTAAAGCTATGCGTAGAGACCCATTAAGCACTAAGTACGGCATGCGTATGAAAGACGTAGTACAAGGTGGTTCAGTAGATGCATTTGAAAATGCATTTTCTACAAATGTATATGAAGAAATGAGACAACAACTTGTTGTTGCTCCTTTATTCAACCGCATCGAAGTTAACGCAAAACAGTTTTCAGTACCTGTTGCAAGCGAAGACACAGATGATGCGATTGCTCAGTTTGAGTCTGGCACTTATGCCACAGACACAAACAACTACGTACCGACATCAAATCAGCACGTATTAAAGAGCGTTGACTTAACACCACATAAATTTATGGTTAAGACACACATCGCAAAAGACGAAGAAGAAGATACACTACTTCCATTAGTAGACTTTTTACGTTCAGCAGCTACACGTCGTTTAGCTCGCTTTACAGATAAAGTATTACTTCGTGGTAATGGTGGATTAACTGGTTTTGATGCTACTGAATCAATGTCAGCAGGTAGCACTACAGGAGTAGGCGGAGTTGCTTCACCTATTACAGGTATTGTAAACCACGCTGGTGCGGTAGCCGCATTAAACGTATACAGAGGTGTAGGTTTAACAGGTGCTGCAGCTAATACAGCAACTGCTACTGCAGCTACTGTAGCCTCAGCTCGCGCAGCTATGGGCAAGTATGGCCTAGCTATGGGAGACCAGTTAGTACTTCTTACTTCAGTAGAAGGTTATAATAATTTTGTAACCGAAACTGATTTCCAAACTGTAGACAAGTTTGGTCCTCAAGCTACCTACTTAACAGGCTCTATTGGTGCTATTTATGGTATTCCAATTCAGATTTCTGAATTTATGGATTCCGTATCAGCAACTGCTAATAACCGTGTACTTGGTACTATGGTTTATAAGCCTGGATTCTTGATTGGTGAGCGTCGTTCTATGGAAGTAGAAAGCGATTACCTTCCAGATCGTCAAGTTACAGCGCTTTATATGTCAACACGTTATGACATGAAGGCACTTACAACAGAGTCAGCAGCTGCACTAAGCTCTTCTTACTCTTATGCTGTAAACATGTTAAGTGGTGCTGAGTAATCAGTAACTACTTATAGTTAGCAAAGAAAAGGGGATGCGGGCTCCCAGCCCCATTCCCTTTTTATTTTTTAGGAGACAGTAAATGTTAGTGACTCTATTAGAAATTAAAGAGTTTTTAAAAATAAAACTAGATAATGATAGTGAAGACAGCAGATTAAGATCTATAAATTCGTATGTATCTAGTTTAATAGAATCTTACTGTGGTAGAGTAATATCTTCAGGTAATTATACAGAATATTTTAACGGAGGAGTTTCCTCTGTTTTTATTAAGAATCCTCCTATTAACTCTGTACACGAAGTTTCTCACTATACTGGAAATTCTTATACTACTTTAGGTGGGCCAGGTTCTTTAGGTCAACAAATAGAAATAGAAGGATCCTCACACAAAATTACTTCTTTAGGTAATGCTAAAACTAGTAAAAGAGTAAAGAAGTTTGGTATTTCTAGTCTACATTTATCTGAGGCAGGAGACTATTTATCAGTAAATAGTTCTGATGATTTTAATCTAGGTACTGAGCCTTTTACTATAGAGCTTTTTGTACGCCCTGCAACCTTAAATAATTCTACTTTTATATCTAGAAATGATAACGATAACGATAACTGGGAGCTCTCATATGATTCTAGTAATGGTGTATTTTTTAGAGCAAAAAGTGATGACGTAGAGACAGCTTATATATCCGGCACTACTGTATCTGTAAATACTTTTACTCATATAGCAGTAGTTAAAGAAGATACAGAATTAAAAATATATCAAAATGGTAATCAAGTAGGCTCTTCAGTAGCTCATGCTAACTCAATTCCTAATTTATCTTCATCTTTAGAAATAGGAAGAATATCCCAAACAGATAATAAAAACTTTATTGGATATATAGATGATATAAGAGTTTCTTGGAACGCCAAATACTCAGGTAATTTTAGTACTTCTTTACAGGCTGCAGCATCTGATGAGGATACTAAACTATTAATTCCTTTTAATGAAGGAGCTAATAAAACAGATATAACTGACTTTTCTAGAAAAGTAAATGAGTATGTGTGGTATCCTGATACTGGTGAGGTTAGTTTTGATTCTGGAATGGGTAGCGGTTCTCCTAGTTTAGGATTTTTTAATCCTAGAAAGTTTAATAATTTTACTAATGGGGTTAGAGTTACTTATAATGGAGGTTATTCTTCTGTTCCTAATGATTTAAAACTAGCTTCGTTAGAAATGATAAAAGTTCTTTATAAAGGAAGAGAGGGTGCAAAAAGCGTATCTCTTCAAGGAGATAATTCTTCTTCTCATGACTTAAGTTTAGATGGATTTCCTCCTCAAGTCAGAAGAGTATTAAATTTGTATAGGCTGCCTATGTAATGATATCTGTATTAGCTTTTATGGATGGAAAAAAACTAGAAAAAGCTCTTAGTGATACAAAAGCTAAAAGTGCTTCAGTTAAACTTGGTATTGTAGGTGAAAGAATTACAAAAGGAATTTTTAAAACTAATAAAGAAGCTACTACAAGAAGTGGTAAAGCCGATATTGTAGGAGTTCCTTCTAAAAATGTTTTATCAGTTATTCAAGCAGTAGAAGGTAAGAACTCTCCTACCGTAGCCTCATTAAATGACCTTATAAATGACTCTATGGGAGTTAAATCTTTTGACATAGAAGCTAAAGCTACAGGAAAGCTATTAGGAGGTACTGGATTTGCAGGAAGTAGACGAGGAACTTTAAAAGTTACTGGGGCAACGGCAAGTCTTAATCCTAGAGGTCAAATAGATACTGATTATATAGAAAGACAAAGAGTACTAATAACAGAGCTAGTAGAACTAGGAATGACTAGCAATAAAGGTAAAGTTTCCAAAATAAATAAACTATTTGAAGATTTAAGAATAGAAGTTGATGACTCGTATACTTCTAATGACTTAAAAGAATTACAAGACGAAATATTTAAAGTAGTTGGGGGGTCTAGAGGTAAATCTGTTATTAGAAATGCGTATGATAAAGTTATGAATGATCCTAAAAAGTTTAAACAGTTTATGGAAGGCCCTTTTGGTAATCTTATAACAGATAAAGTTACTAACTTAACAGCGCAAATAAATGTTAAGGATACTAAGTCTGATAACACTTTAACTTTTTTTCAAACTTTTATAGGTTTAAAATTTACTAGTAAAGATATAGTGAGAAAAAAAGGATCAACAGGTTCTTATTCTTTCTTTTTAAGTAGCGCATTTGAAAAAAAACTACTAGATGAAACTAAACGTAAGCTTGAGCAAAACGCTATAGGAGTTATAGAAGAAGATATAAATAAAGTATTTAATATTAGCGGTAAAACAACTTTAAATAATATACTAAAGCGCCCTGGCAGCTTAAAAGAAATAATAGACTCTTTGACTTTTGATCTTAATATTAAAGTGCCTAGTGGAGGATCTATAGCCTTAAATTTTGGCATAACAGGTACTAAACTATTTGATGAGATAAATGCTAAAACCGCTAGAGCCTTGAGTAATAATTTAGTAGTATCATCTAAAGTACGAAAAGGTAGATTTGCTTCTGCAGCTCAATTGACTTCTTTATTACAGATAGAAGTACTAAGTAGGATGAGAAAATCTGGAAGACCTAAACCCCCTACTCTTACTAACAGGTCTGGTAGGTTTGTTGAAAATTTAGAAATAGCCCAAGTTAATTATAAAAATTCTATAATTAACTATTATTCAATGCCTCTATACTACTCATTAGAGGAGTATGGGTATGACGTTGAAAATTTAATTGAAGGTAGTATAAGAGATATAACGCAAAAACTGTATTCTCGTCAGTTTAACTTGATACGTGCTTAAGTTTAAAAAAATTAAATTGCCGTAGTTATTTTCCTGTGTTATACTCTTATAAAGTTAGGTGGAAAAATGTCTCAAAGACGAGATATAATAAAAACATTAATTGATAACTTAATATTAATAGATGGTACTGGCTCACCTTTTGGAGGCTATGTATTTAAAACTAGTGTACATGAAAATGTATATAGAGGCTTTAAGCCATTAGAAGAAATTAATGACTTTCCCTCAATTTATATTGTTCCAGGAGCAGAAATAAGAGATTATAACAGTACTCTTGGAGGAACTACTATTAATTCTTTACTTCCCGTAGTGTTGCGATGCTACATTTACGATGAAGAAGACGAATTAGTAAATGAACATATAAATGATATTACACAAGATATTGAACATATTATTTATAGTTTACCAACGACTAATGAAATCCTAGACTTAACATTAACGTCTATAAACACAGATGAAGGACTTCTAACCCCCTATGGAATTGTAGAATTACAAGTACAAGTTCGTTATGAAGTCACCTTATAAGGAGATAATAAATGCCCAATTGCGGTCCTAATACACAGATTAACCTTCAGAGAAACACTGAAGTTTTTTGGTCAACTATTGACTTGAATGGCGGAGGCGTATCGGCTTCAATGACGCCTGACAACACTTGGAGAGTAGAAGTTTTAGCTGGTTATGCTTTTAACCAGAGTGCTACTAACCAAGATATTAACACTTTAGAATCAGGCAACACGCCTGATAGAGCTACACAAAGGTTTAACACTTCCGTTAATCCAGTAGAATGGAGTATGAGTACTTATGTCCGTCCTACAGGGATGGTAACTACTGACGGTCAAGACTCACCCACAGGTAACTCTAAACCAGTATCAGACTGGTTCTTATGGCAGTCTATGCTATCTAATAATGCTCCAGCAGCCGCAGGAGTAGAATCTAGTTCTTGGGAAAATAATGGTATTTTCCACTTAGGACATAGAGGTTTTGGTGATAACGCCGATGTAGTTGCAGCTTCAAATGCTAACGTTACTGCTCATAGCTCTAACTTCCCAACAATGAAAGAGTATTCACTTTACTTTAAAGTGGATAATGTAGTATATCAAGTTGGTCAAGCAGCAGTTAATGAAGGATCTATTGATGCAGCTATCGACTCAATTGCTACTACTTCTTGGAGTGGTTTCGGTACTAACTTATTTGAGCTTACAGATACTAAAAGAGATGAAGCTATCTCAGTATTTGGTGGTACATTGAACAATGGTACTACAGCAGCAGCTAATAGTTCTACTGACGTAGGAAATTCAGCCACTCAGTCTTACCATCCTTTTGGTACTTCTAAAGTAGCTGGTTCTGATATATCATCAGCATTTATCAAAAATAGATTAAGTTCTATCGCAGTTACATCTTCAGCGTCTGGGGCATCAAAAGCTTATACATTCCCAGTTACTGGATTAAGCTGGGGCTATAACAACAATGCTTCTTACTTAACACCAGAAGAGCTAGCGTCACTTAACTCACCTATTGGTCAGTTTACTGGTGCGAAAACAGTAACAGGTAGCTTTACTGCCTATCTACGTGCAGGAGCAAACCAATCTGCGGAGTTCTTAAAAGATATCGTTACTAATACGGCGGTACAAACTAAAGGTGCAAGTGCTAACCTACAAATTGGTGGTACAACAGCTCCTTACTTTGCGGTAAATATGCCGTCAGTACAATTTGACTTCCCATCACACTCAATTGATGATGTTGTGGGTATTACAGTTGATTTCTTAGCACAAGAGACAGATCCTACTTGTGGTGATGAATTCACATTCTTTGTTAGCTCAACTAGCTAATAAAAATTAAAAAATTCATGAAAGTTGAGGGGTTCATGAATTTATTATCACTAGGAGACAGCTATTCTTAGCAAGCAGCAAACATCCCCTCACTTGTTGTACGTTAGATCGAATAGCTGTCTCTTTTTAACTTAATATAGAGGGGATAAATCCTATGAGTATGATTAAAAATTTAATGATTAACGAAAAAGTTGTCGAAGTGGAGTTTCCAGATAGCGATAATTTTTATGTTAGCTTAACTTATTTAAACAGAGAAAAATTAACAAAAATTAGAAATAGATCTTTAACTATCAAATTTAACAAACGTTCTCGCCAAAGAGAAGAAGAAGTAGATAACGAAAAGTTTCTCGAAGAGTATGCTAGAGAAGTTGTTAGAGGTTGGAGAGGTCTTACAATCAGAGAATTAGCAAGGCTAATGCCTATTGAGACTGCAGGAGCTAACTTAGAACAAGAAGTTCCCTATTCAGAAGAAGACGCACTAGAGCTTTTAAGAAACTCTACTATCTTTGATCAATTTGTTACAGATTGTCAAAATGACTTTGAAGTCTTCGAAAAAGATAAGACAGACTCACAAGTAAAAAACTAAGACGATACATATCAGAATCATTGCAGTCTGGGGGTATAACCAAAGAGCAATATTTTATGATGTGTGAACAAATGGGTACTACCCCTTTAGAGGAAGAAATACCTATAGATTATTCTGACCTAACTGATGAATGTCAAATCGTACTAGCTATATTTAATATACTACCTGATAGTATTGGAGGTATGAGTGGTGCTTGGTTAGGAAAAGACTATTCTGGTCTTAGAACATTCATGGATATATACGGTATTCAAGATGAGATGTTGTTTTTAAATTTACTAACAGTATTAGTTCAGGAAACTTCTGATCACTATGCTAAAAAACAAAAAGAGCAACAACAAAAATCTAAACTTAAAGGTAGAAAATGATTGGCAGGCAATATTAATACTAACGTTAATCTTAACGTTAAATCAACAGGTACTAAACGAGCAACTAAAGATATAAACGCTTTAAACTCTGCTCTCCGTAAAATTGGTGCCGCCTCCGATAACTCTACTAAAGGGTCTGATAAGTTAAACAGATCTACTACTAGATTAGGACAGTCTTCTGCTTCTGCAGGCAGACAGTTCTCAGCACAAGCCGCAGGACTTGGTGGGCTCGTAGGAGCTTACGCAGGTGCTGCGGCTACTGTTTTTGCACTACAGCAAGCTTTTTCAGCACTAAATAGAGCTGCCCAAGTAGATAATATTATTAGAGGTACACAAACTCTTGCTGCTAAAGTGGGCGAGAACGGTAATCAAATATTACAAAGCTTACAAGATATTACTCAGGGGCAGGTAGCGCTAGGTGAAGCTGCAGAAAAAGCCAACCTTGCTTTATCTACAGGTTTTAGTACCAAACAAATAGAACAGCTTGCTAATATATCTACTAAAGTTTCTGTTGCTTTAGGAAGAAACTTATCTGATGCTTTTGAAAGACTTACTAGAGGTGCTGCAAAACTTGAACCAGAACTCTTAGACGAACTAGGTATATTTACTAAATTAGAACCAGCTACTAAAGCATATGCTAAAGAGATAGGTAAAGCAGTAAATGACTTAACAGAATTTGAGCGTAGACAAGCATTTGTTAATGCTATTATCGAAGAAGGTAATAGAAAATTTAGTGAGATTGATACTAGCGCTCCGTCCGCACAAAAAAGTCTTAATAGGCTTAGTGCTACTTTACAAGATTTAGGACACAAATTCGGTGTTTTAGCCGCAGAAGCTTTAGTCCCTGTTATTGACTTTTTTACTAAAGACTTTACAGGGGCTATTTCTGTTTTTGCACTAGTAGCTAGACAGTTAGCATCTTCAGGCCTCACATCATTAACTGCCGGTATTAATTCCTTTTCAGCATCTTTAGATTCAAATATAGCTAGATTAGGAGATCAAATATCTGCTTCTAAGAACTCTCAACAAGCTATGGAAGATTTCTCAGAGTCAGTAAAAAATAATAATAACTTTATGGTGTTAGGTAATAAAGCTCAAGCAGAACAAGCTTTAAAATTTAAAGGTATGGGCGCGGCATCTACTTTAGCCGCTACAGATTTAAAATCTTTTATTGCTGTACAGCAAGAACAAATTAATATTGGGGCTTCAAGACTAGTTCAGTTAGATAAAGAAAATAAATCTTTAATTGCCAGATCAAAGCTAGGACCTCTTACTAGTCCTGCAGATATTGCAGCTCTTAAATCATATAGCTCTGAAAGTGAAAAGTTACAAGCAAATCAGTTTATATTAACAAAAAGAATTAATGATGCTAACGTTGCTTTAGTAGCTCAATCAACTAAGTTAAAAGCTGTTGCAGTAGCTAGTAGGGTTGCCGCTGTGTCTGTTAGAGCTTTAACAAGAGCTTTTTCTGTACTTCTACGAGTTTTAAATGTAGCACTATTAGCTCTAAGTTTTGGTCCTTTACTTTTAAATTTAGTAGGACAGATAGGTATATTTAATACTGCTATAAACTACTTAAAAGATACTTTTTTAGCACTAAGAAATGCTAATAAAGATTTGGAACTAGGCATAAGAGCTTTAGGGGCTAGATCTGAAGTAGGCATAAGTAAGATAACAGAGCAGTATAAACAATTAGGACTTTCTGCTAGAGAGGCTGCAGACGCACAAGAAAGCGCTATTAAAAGAGTAGCTGCTGCACTAAAAGATAATGATTCTAAAATAGAAGAAGTATTTGGCCAGTTTAGCGGTGCAGCAACTATGGGGGGATTAATGGCTGTAGCAGCAGGAGTTACTGCTATTTTTAGTGCCGCCGCTGCGGGTATAGCCGCGATTGTTGTAGGAGGCCTTAGTTTAATAGACATGTCTTTAGCATACATATTTGGATACGAATCTATAAGTAAAAAAGTTGCTAGTAGCGCAGCAGAAGCGTTAGGAGGACCATCAAAAACTCTTAAAGAAGGTGAAGAAGCAGCTGCCTCTTTAAGAAAAGAGGTAGAAGAATTACAAGACTCTTTTAACAGAACTGGAGACTTAGCCCTATTACAAGAAATAGATCAGATAAATGCGTTTAGAGATGCTATACTAGACACAGATTCAGCAGTTACTATGTTTACAGGAACTTTATCTAGACTTACAGGACAAGATGCTTCTTTAATTGATGAACTATTAGGAACTACAGAAGCTGATTTTAGCGATACATCGTTAAAATTAGGAGGATTAGAGATAGCAACCAGAGAAGTAGGTAAAACCTTTACTGTTGCAAATGAATCTATAGGGTTAATTTTACCTACTTTTGTAGGATTTGAATCTACACTACTTAGAGCTAATAACGCTATGAGAGATGGTTCCGTAAGTAGTAAGTCTTTTGTAGAGATTATTAATAGTTTAAGAACTTCTCAATCTAACTTATCTGATACTATAGATATCGTTACTTCTAGAATAGCTATCCAAGAACAAAAGATTAAAAAGCTTAACGCAGAAGGTACTGAAGAAGCTAGAGTAAGAGCAGACGAATTAGCAAACTCTAACAGAGATTTAATAACTACTTTAGGAGCTTTAGAAACTAGGTTTGAGCAAACTACCGATAGATTAAATGAGCTATCTGAGGCAGGAGATCAAGCTAATAAATCTTTAGTTAAGTTTGAAAATATACAAAAAGTATTTAAGTCAGCAGCAGATACTATTACTAATGCAAAGTTCAAAGGACTATTTGTTGAAACAGCAGAGGGTATTGAGTTTGCCACTTCGTCTACTCAAAAGTTTGTTAATCAGGTTAATAGTTTAAAAAATGAACTTGTAGGAATAGGAGGTCTTACTGACTTAGAAGATAATGTTGCATCTTTTGAAAAGTTAGGACAAGTACTTAGAAATGATGATGGCAGTCTTACTACAACTACTGATAGAGCTGCAAATGCAGTAAGAGAGTTAAATCTTGCCGTAGCTAATAGAGAGTTTATGGAAAAGGCTATTAAAGGTCTTTTATTAGGTCAGGTAGAGGCTGTAAGACAACAAACTAGAGAGCTTGAAAAACAATCAAGAATAGCTAGACAACAGTTGCAGCAGGCTACTTTAAAAGCAGAAATAGATATATCTAAAGCTAGACTTACGTCACTTAATAAAGCTAGAGCAGAAGAAATAAGTATTAAAAAAGTAAAAGCTGATGGTGCAGCAATATCTAGTGAACTAGCCGCAGCAGAGTTATCTATAGCTAGAGATATTTTATCTGAGAGAGCAAAATCTATAGATATACAACAAGAACAGCTTAAAATAGTATCTCAAATAGCAGAAGAAAGAATAAAAGGAGCTAAAGAAGAGCTATCAGCACAAAAGCAAATGATATCTTTAGCTAAAGAGGGGCTAGCCTTTGATGACTCGTTCTTTGATAAAGATATCACTAAGATACTAAACTTACTTGCGGATATAGGACAAGCATCTTTAGATGTAGAAATATCTCAAAAAGATACAGACTTAGCAGAAAAACAAGCAGAAACAGCAGCTCAATTAGCAAAGTTAGAATCCAATAAACAAATTTTTGCAGCAGAGATATTAGCAAAAGAGCAAGAACTATCTTTACTAGAGATAGACTCTAGAGCTGCAGATCTTGCTGCTCGTATAGAAATTTCAAGAGCAGAGAGACAAAATGAAATTGATTCTCTAGCTGAAAGACGTAGTATAGCTGATTTAGAAGCTCGACTAAAAAGAGAAACTCACGCAGCTAATATAGAAAATAAAAGAGAAGAATTAAAGATACTAGAGGAAAAAAGACAAGATACTATAAAACTAGTAGACTCTTTTAATAAGCTAACTACGGATATGGGTACAGAGTTTGATACCTTTATATCAGAATTACAAGCAACTTTAAGTACTCAAAAAATAGCGCTAGAAGAAAAACAAACTGTTATAGCAGATCCTGCTAAA
>Ga0181410_1000318_pt1 | contig 21640 bp, 16 predicted proteins | sample 33SPOviralmetaG_FD_130112 | JGI IMG/M metagenome (GOLD analysis project Ga0181410, IMG submission 130112) | Marine viral communities from the oligotrophic San Pedro Time Series (SPOT) site, San Pedro Channel, CA, USA - 33 SPOT_SRF_2012-06-20 | ecosystem: Environmental > Aquatic > Marine > Strait...
ATAGCTGTTCCATAACTGCTGTTACCATTATCTTTATAAACTATGACCACTTTGTTATTACTTGAGTCAAATGCTATACCATGACTGGGTTGTAGACCTGTAGTAGTAGCTGCATTAAAAGTTACTGGTGTACCAAAACTTATACCGCTACCAGATACCGTCCCTACAACTGCTTTACCATGTCCATTAGAAGTATCTTTGTATGCGATTACAACTCTGTTACTATTTGTATCGTAGGCAATAGCTTGTCCACCATTAGTGCCTGTATTAACAACTGAAGTAGCACCAATTGAAAGTGCAGACTCAGAAACCACGCCCCTCGTCATACCAATGTAGTTTTCTGAGGTGAGGTTGGTGCTACCTATTTGTAAAACTGCTGCATCCAAAGTTGAATTTGCAGCCTGACCACTGGGGTTGTCATTATAAGGATAAACAAACTTGTCATTTACAGTGTCGTATGCAGTAAAATTTAAACTGTTTATTGACCCTGATTCAGAATTAACATCAGAGGCAACTGTAACTGGACTGCTAAAACTCACGCTTGTTCCTGATATAGTTGCGACTACAAACCTTGGGTTTGCAACAGGAGTAGTTGTAAAATCTGAGAAAGTAATAACTGCTGTTCCATCACCTTTTGATTCCACACAAGGGAATGTAGCATTACCGCTTGAAATTACTGCAATAGAACCCCAACTAACAGTTGTGCCACTTAAAGTACCAACTCGTGCCTTTATCTTATTTGAGTCATCTGAATCTCTATAAACGGCTAAAAATTTGTCAATACTGGCATCATAAGTTATAGAAAAGTTTGTTGAAGAAACATTATTAAGAGCTGCTTCTCCACCATAAGAAACACTTGTTCCTGATATGGTTGCAACTCTATATCTGCCGCGACTGGAGTTATCAACATCTCTATAAACTAAAACAAATTTATTAGCAGCTGTTGAAAAAGCTATCCCAGGTCTTCTGATATTACCTTGATTGAAATTTGTCACACTTCCTGAAGAAATAGATGATCCGCTTAAAGTAACAACTTCTGCGCCTCCATAAGCATTTCCACGCCTGTACGCTAATAGAATTTTGTTATTGCTGCTATCAAATTCACATGCCGTTCTACTTACAGACTCACTGTTAAGAATTACTGTAGTTCCAAAAGAAATACTTGTGCCACTTACTGTTCCGACTACACCTGCCGCGTATTGTGAGTTTTGTTTATCACCATAAGCTATAAAAATTTTATCTTGTGAGGTATCATAGCACATACTCAAACCGTTCATGCCTTGAGTGTTATTGGCTTGAAATTTTACCTCACTGCCAAAACTTATAGATGATCCTGATATAGTGCCAACTATCGCCGCACCATAGTAATGGTTACTAGCATCCCTGTGGTAAGCAATGACTATTTTCCCTGTATCTGGATCATAAACAGCTTGAGCGTCGTTGATGTAATCGGCACTGCTAACTTCAACAGGTGTACCTGCGCCTGTTGTGGTTTGAGTGATACTGCCCACCGTCCCATCAGCATTTACAATCACTGGCTTACCGCTTGGCAATGTGCCACTAGCTATCGCTTTAAGCTCACCACTCTCTTCAGCTCCTATACGCTTCAACATTGTTACCCTTTCACGATAAGTTTAGTTGCCGATATGGCCGTCCCTGCAAAGACGCTAGGACTATCTGCCGTTGTACCTAGTGTTCCATCCTTCTGAACAAAGTAGCTTTGTCCTGTGGTGAGTCCACCTTGGTTATCTGACACAGAACCTATGATGTCTACTAATACAGCTTGACCACTAGCTACTTCAGCCGCAACGCCAAAATCGGTTACCATAGAGCTTCCTTTATTATTATCATCTTGATCTTTGAAGGCAATCACTGAGTTACCTGTGCCAATGTCTATAACAAGTGTCGGTCTTATTACCCGATTAGTATCGCCATAATAAGAATAAGGATCAGAAAAGTTTCCAATGGAAGTGCCGCTAACCTTACCTGTAATAAATCGGCCTTGGCCTGAAGATACTCCATAGTTAATTATAATTGACCCTGATGCTGCATCGTATGCGCAATTATAGTTAGAACCTACATGAGAAACAAACTCAACAACTGTTCCAAAAGAAATAGATGTGCCGCTTACAGTAGCAACCACCGCTTTCCCCTTATCACTGTCACTACCGTCCTTATATGTCATAACGATTTTATTATTAGTTGAGTCATACGCTGCATACATGTCATCTGTATCGGAAGAATTGAATGCTGCCTTTGTGCCAAAAGAAATAGATGTGCCGCTAATTGTCCCAACAATCGCTGAGCCGTAGTAGTTTCCTCCATCACCGTCAGCAAAAGCTATAACCACTTTTTGTGCACTGCTATCGTATACAGCGGAAATAGAATTTGTGGCATTGTTGCCATTAAATTTAACTAAGCTACCAAAAGAAATAGATGTGCCGCTGACCGTTCCGACGGCTGCTTTACCGTAACTTGATTCACTTGTGTCTCTGTAAGCTACAACCACTTTTTGTGCGTTAGCATCATATGCTAAAGTGTGAGGGCCGTTTGCCCCAGAGCCATCAAACGTAGCAGTTGAACCAAAACTAATAGAAGTACCACTAACTGTGCCTACAATCCCTGTTCCTGCGTCATTAGATGCTTCATTACAAAATGTAATCACTACTTTATTATTAGCGGTATCATAAACAGTACAAAAATCTTTAGTTTTGGATGATTGAAAAACCACAGGTGTTCCAAAAGAAATACTTGTACCACTTACAGTAGCAACTACTGCCGTTCCGTAATAAGAGTTATCTTGATCTTGATACGCAAGTATTATTTTTCCAGTGTCGGGATCATAGGCGGCTCCTATAGCTTCTGACCCCATAGTTCCTGATTCAAAAGATACTTTTGCTCCTGTTGTATTAGGTACAGCCACGCCCCTCGACATACCAATGTAGTTTTCTGAGGTGAGGTTGGTATTGTTGTAACCTGTTTGAAAAACAACTGATGTACCATGACTAGAATTACCGTAGTCTCTATATGCTATAACTACTTTTTCAGCATTAGAGTCGTAAGCAACGGCAGTATATGCAACAGTGGCACTTTCAAAAACAGCTTCGCTATCATAACTAATTGACGTTCCACTTACCGTTCCAGAAATAACAGTCCCATAGTCAGAATTACCACCATCTTGATAAGCTATAACAATTTTTTTAGCAGTAGAATCATAAACAACCTTACCGAAAGCAGTATTTGCAGCATTAAAAACAACCTCGCTGCCGAAACTTATAGACGTTCCACTTACCGTTCCAACGACTGACGTTCCATGGTCAGAGTTACCATCGTCTCTATAAACTATAACAATTTTTTGTGCATTAGAGTCGTAAGCTGTGGAGGTATAAGTTGTACTTCCGCTATTAAAGACAACTGCACTACCAAAACTTATAGAAGTACCACTGACTGTTCCAACAATACCTTTGCCTTTATCGCTATCACTAATATCTTGATATGCTATTACAACTTTACCATTACTTGAATCAAAACCAATTGAGGGATGTTGTAAATTAGTTGATGTAAATACAACTTTTGTTCCAAAACTAATAGATGTGCCAGATACGGTTCCAACTATTGCTGTTCCGTAGTTACTATTCCCACCATCTCTGAAAAACACTACAACTTTGTTATTGGTGCTATCAAAAACTGCCCCTTGGTTTCCTGCATCACTTGTTTCAAACTCAACAGCAGTTCCAAATGATATACTTGTACCAGAAACTGTACCGACAATTGCTGTACCATTATCAGAACTTGAATCATTTTTATAACTTATAACAATTTTATTATTTGAGGTATCAAATACAACATTTATTTGTGTCGTTTGTCCTGCGTTAAAAACAACAGCAGACCCGAAAGATATAGACGTTCCAGAAACAGTACCCACAATAGCAGTGCCATGGTCAGAGTTACCACCATCTCTATAAGCTATGACTATTTTATTTGAGTTAGAATCAAAAGCACTTTCCATTTCAAGAGTACTTGCGGCTTCAAAAACAGTAGCACTACCAAGGGCTTGAGTAGCACTTGATCCACTAACAACACTCACTGTTCCATCAGCATTAACTGCCACTGGCTTACCGCTTGGCAATGTACCACTCGCTATGACTGGTTCTTGTCTTGGTAAATTTATATCATTGCCTATGACGCGCAACATTCTTTTCTCCTACCCGTCTGAGTCGGGCTCTACCCAATCGGCATTAGCTGACCAAGTTGTACCAGTTAACTTGTACTTATTGCCGACCCAATCGCTTGGTGCGTTTGTTATATTTTCTGTGATGGTAGCAGTGCTGCTGTTCATATCAGCTATAATAAACTTTGGTGGATTACCTACAGTAATATTATCTGCTGTTGCAGTTATTGCTACGTCATCTGCAATCAAATACTTGCATAATTTAGTTGATTTTTCTACTATAGTTTTCATTTCTTAACCTTTCACTATAAGTTCTGTAGAAGATATTGCAGTTCCTGCCGTAACGGAAGGATTCCCTGCTGTTTCACTTAACGCTCCTGTAGGCGTAACAAAGTATGTCTGCCCTGATGTTAAGCCTGTTTGATTTCTTGCAATTGAGCAAGAAGAAAGTATCTCGCCATTCGTGCCGTCTAACGTTGCTCCATTCATAATGCCTACGAAGTTTTCTGAGGTGAGGTTTTTTGTAACAGTGTTTGCAATAACATATTCGCCCCGTTCCGTCCCAGAGACGGTTTTACTATAAAAAACAAATGTTTGCCCTGTATCAGGATCAAAACCTGTTGATGTAAATCTTCCATCCTGACTGCGAAAGGTAATAGGATCTTCAAAACTTATGGAGGTTCCGCTTACAGTGCCAACTATCAGTTTACCTTTTCCACTATCTCCATCATCAGTAAAAGCTATGACAACTTTACCATTGGCGCTATCAAAATCTATCGCTATGTCATCTGTACTGGCTGCATTAAATACTACGGCTGATCCATACGAAATAGAAGTACCACTTACAGTTCCAACCTGCGCTGTGCCTTTACGACCATCACCATTATTAGCAAAAACGGTTATTATTTTATTGTTAGTACTGTCAAAAGCCGATGCCATGCTTGAGCATGTACCAGTATGAAATATTACTTCTGAACCAAGGCTTATACTAGTTCCGCTGACTGTTCCAACTCTTGCCGCACCTTTGTCACTGTTATGTGCGTCAACATAATTTATTACAAATTTATTATTAGATGAATCAAAAGCAACTTGAGGCTCATTTGTTTGACCAGTCTGCCAAATATTGTTAGAACCAAAACTGATTGATGTGCCGCTGACTGTTCCAACTCTCGCATTTGCCATCTGACTTCCGTCTTTATAAACAATCAATGCTTTATTATTACTGCTGTCAAAAGCTATTGATTTAGGTCTTGCATCAGCAGCAAATTCTGCTTCAGACCCAAAGCTTATAGAATTATCTGAAGGATCAACTGTTCCCACAACACAATTTCCTGCACGACTATCATCATACTCAGTATATGCTACAATAATTTTATTATTGGACGAATCGAACACCGCAGATATGAATTGAGTTTTACTGCTTTCAAATACCACCGCAGTGCCAAAACTTATAGAACCACTACTAACCGTTCCTACAACAGCAGTTCCATAATTTGAATTAGCATCGTCACCATAAAAAACAACAATTCTATCGGAATTGGTATCATAAACTACTGATGGTATAGATCCAGAATCACTTATTTCTGTAGCAGAATATGTATTAAATGTTCCAACCGAAGCTGCAGACTGTGATATACTACTCACAGTCCCATTTGCATTTACAATGACAGGTGCACCATCGGCTATCGTGCCGCCAGATGCAGCGGAGTAGCCCGTCTTCGTGACAACTGCTGTTCCGTAACTTGAATTGCCAACATCCTTATAAGCTATGACCACTCTTTTTTGAATAGGATCGTATACAGCTTCTACATAATCAGATCTTCCTGATTCAAACTGCACTTCAGAACCAAAGCTAATTGATGTGCCACTAACTGTGCCAACATTAAGCTTGCCAGATGCTGAGGTATCACTATAAGCTACTACAATTTTCTGTGCGTCAGTGTCATACACAACTGCAATATACTCATCATTTGCGTTTCCGAATGCAGTAGCACTTCCAAAGCTTATAGAAGTTCCTGATACTGTACCAACGATAGCTTTACCAATGTTGACGCTGCCATTTTGATCTCTAAATCCAATGACTACTTTTTGTGCGCTAGAATCATATGCTATACCGATTTCACTAGCTTGTGCTGAATGAAAAACAACTTCAGAACCAAAGCTAATTGATGTGCCACTGACTGTGCCAACGACAGCTGTGCCACGACTTGAATTACCTGCATCTTCATAAGCAAAAACAACTTTTTGAGCATTTGTATCATATACAGCTCTAACCCGACCAGTAGATGCAGCATTAAATTGAGTATCCGAACCAAAGCTAATACTTGTGCCGCTGACAGTTCCAACTGTTCCATAACCTGCATTAGGCGACGCTGAATACCTTTGAGCTATAACTACTTTTTGTGCGTTAGAATCATATGTAATATCGTATGGGATCGTGGCTGCACTTCTAAAAACTACAACTGTTCCAAAACTAATTGATGTTCCGCTGACTGTACCAACTCTTGCTGTACCATAATCGCTATTATTACCATCTTGATAAACTACTACAACTTTTTGAGCATTAGCATCATAAGTAATTCTAATATGAGAAGCTTCAGCATCTTCAAATATAACAGGCGAGCCAAAACTTATGGCATTCCCACTCACTGTTCCGACGATAGCTGTCCCTGCATTAGAGTTGCCTACGTCTTTATAAACTATAACAACTTTTTGTGCATTAGAGTCGTATGCAATATCTACATTATTAGTAGTTGCCGTCTCAAATACAACTGGAGTACCTATTACTTGAGTAACAGTTAAGCCTTCACTGGCCACAGCTCTGATTATGGCGTCTTTGGTTAAGTTGCCAATTACCTTCACAACAACTCTCCTTATGAGATCTCTTCGTAACTCACAATTATTTCTAGATCATTCGCTGTACCCGCAGTAGCGGTAATGCTTTTATCTTCTTCTAGATATATAGCTGTGTTCTTATCTAAAACAACCATTGATGTATCAGCAGCAACAGATGCAGTAGCTACTAATGAGTACGCAGTTCCAGCGCCGTCATCTTGTGAGTGAACATCAATAGTTACATCACATGCGTTTGTACCGTCTACGTTAGCGACTTGAATCATGTTTATCTTGAATACTTTATTACTAGAAGCAGCGTTAGTTACTAGAACTGTTGCGTTAGTTGATGAAAGCGCGACAGTTGCGGTTTTTCCTGTAATCGTTGCGACATTTACTATATTTGGTGCAGCCATATCTTAGCCTCCTTTACCCAAAAACAATAGCCATAGCTATGGCCTTACCGGTTGAAATTCCTGCAGCTCCGAACGATAATGTTCCTGAGCCATTTGTTAAAATTGCTTGGCCATTTGTGCCATCAGACGTTGGATATGTCAGTCCTCCGAGTGTTGCGTTAGTTGATGAAAGCGCGGTAACTGTTGCAGAGTCAGCCGTCAAGCCAACTGCTGTACCCATTGCGACTGTGTTACCACCTACAGTTACGAGTGTAACTCCTTTGGCCTGTAAGCCAAGTATGCCACTGGTATCACCTGTGACAATCGCACCGCCAGTTGCTACATCTGCATTAATTGTTGTTGCCATCTTCGTCCCCTGACTATTAGCTTTATGTTATTTATACTACTTAAAATCTTTTATCTTAAGGTTTTTCTGGCCAGTCTGCTTGTTCTAAGTGCGGCCAGTTACTATGAGAAGATATATCACGTAAAGCTTGACGATACGTTTTCCATGCAGTTGAAACTGTTCCGCTTGTTTCAGTTGCTTTTGTAACAACCCAATCAGTTTCTGTAAGTAAACCATCTCTCGTAGTACGATTAGCTGATGCTGCATTGTCGTCAAGTATTTTTTGATACTCAGCCTCAGCTTCTGCTTTTGTTTGTACTACAACTTCTTTACCGTCTGAATCTTCACCTTTGACGTCAGCGAACATATCATATACTTCATAATGAATCATGTAATTTCCGAGCTGCTCTTGTCCATCTGAGTCTTTACCGAGAGCCTCTCTTCGTGGCTTAGATTCTGCTCTTACTTGTTGATACTTACCAGGCGTAGGCTGTGCGCCTTCAAGTACTGGAACCATATTATATTGTTGCATAATTGCTTTTGTAATATTTTTAGGGAAAGATACGTTAGGATTATCTTTTCGTAAGTCTCCAACTGTGTAGGGCCAAGTTACTACCAGACCCGTAGAAGTTATTTTAGCAAACATGTTGTGTTCTCCTTATGTATTGCTTTGTGTTATGCCACTGCATAGAAAATGTATGATCCACCTGATCCGTTCCACCCGGCATAATTGTTTACAGTAAAACCTCCATCATATGGATCAAGTAAATCAAAACCTACGTTTTGAGCGTTAGTGTTATTTAACTCTATAAAAGGATCATTTCCTGCTACAATACCGTTAAGAGTGTCGTGAACTTTCCAACCTTCAGCTGTGTCGGTTCTTTTAATCAATACAAACCTAGCACCGCTACTGAAGCCACATTCTATATTCTGAGTGCCTCCATTTCCGCTGTAGCTTCCTACTTTAGATATGCCTGGTAATGTAGCGAATAAGTAAGCTATGTAGCTGTGTGAACTACTATTTACATCACCACCTGAGCCTAAGGTAAACACAGATGATGTCGGTACTGTTGAGTTCCACATTGAACTACCATTCGTTTCAGCTTCTACAGTTGTATTTAGTTCCATTGATTTAGTAGCACCTAAACTTAAGTGAAATGTTTTCCAGTTATTCGCACCACTTGTCTTTTTAATCCACATCATTTCTGGTGGTACGCCAAGATTATGAGTTACGTTATGCCCAGCACCGTTATTACCTTTGTAAGTAACTATATCAAAATATTTCGGAGCTCGTTTCCACATCCAGCTGGTAGAGGTTGATGAAGAAAACTGAGAATCAAGATGACCATTCATAAAGTCAAATCCTGCTTCACTCCCCCCAGTTTGAGCGCCATTAGAGTTTGCTAGTACTACTCTTTCATCCTTTATTCTTGTGTAAGCATAAGTGTTGCCTCCACCATTGGTGTGAGTTTGCCGAGTAAGACCTAAGTCAACAATATGATTACTATCGAACCTAGGTTCCGTACCGTCTTCCGTATCAATAGAGAAAACATCAGTAGCTGCAGTTGGTACTGCCATTTCTCGTGCTATTGCCACATAAATATATGTATTTCCACTTGCATTTACTGTAGCGCCAGTTTCTTGCTCAAATCCAAAACCTTCATTAGTTGGAAAAACTCTGGCTATACCACTCTGAGCATTAGCTGTATTTGGATAAACAGCTCTACTATCATCGGCCTGTGATCCATGTCGTCTGAACTGTCTCATCATATCGTACATCGTCCAGTTTCCGGTATGAGATACATTTTTTAACATAAGCCACTGAACTTCAAACCCAAGATTTATCAGTTGCGAATCTCCTCCACTGCCGTTATATGTCCCACATTGAATAAGGTTCTTATCTCCATCAGGACCAAATCCTCCGCTAGTATTATGACCGAACAAGTAGGCTACATAGTTTTCTCCACTGGCGTTAACTCTGTGACTTGTTCCAATACTAAATACACTTTCAGTCGGAGCTGTGTTATTAAAATATTGACTGCTGGCATCTTGTGTGTTAGTAAGATTCCAGGCCAAAGCATAATTTTGTGGAGAAGAGCCACCGTTTACTCCTCTATGATATACCGCCCAACTGTCACCGGCATCTCTGTTTTTAATAGCGATCATACCAGGAGCTGAACCTAAGTTATGGGCTATAGTTGTCGCTGATCCTGTGCCAGTGTAAGTTACAATATCAAAGAAGTTAGGAGCTTTGCGAAATGTCCAAGAACAATACTCACCACCACTAGCATTAGACATATCATCAGTACCAAGAGTAAATCCAGTAGAAGTAAATCCGGTTACAGTTTGAGCTTCTGTACCTTCAGAACCATCAGTTGAAGATCCTATTTTTTTTGTTGCACCTCTTACAGTATCAATAAAAGCGTGCTGAGCAGACCCACTAAGTTTCTTTGTCCAAACTAAACCACCTTCGCCACTTAGGTTAATGTTGTTTGTAATTGTACGTGCTCCGCCAGTGCCTTTATACACGAAAGTACTAAACAAACTCTCTGCATTAGGCGGTATGCCTTGCGTATTTCCGGCTGCACCTAAAACTCTTGTTACATTACTCATGCTATGCCTTCTCCTGCTAATTTACCGAAGTAAGTTGTTCCACCATCTGTCGTAATAAATGCATACACAGCCTTTCCAGCGTTTACAGAAGGTGCTGATCCGCCGTGCCATTTTATTGAACTAGGCCATGTTAGTGCATAAGCCGAAGAATTTTCTACTTCTAGAGAAAATCCAGTTGGTGTGCCAGTTGCAGATGGATTACTAAAAATCACTTCTGTTGCACCAGTAGCGGTGAAGCTAAATCTGTTTCCTGTAGATAAGTCTAATGTTTGTTTCGGCTCAACTTTTCGAATAGCTACATAAATATAAGGATGACCACTACCGTTTGTTTTATCATCAGATGTCATAGGCCTGAAACCAGTAGAAGTGATCTCTAAAATATCTTGGCTTGTTATTTCTGCACCGGTAGAACTTGCTGATACGTGACTATCTGTTCCTCCAGTTGCCACGCCTCTCACGTTATCAAGTATGTGCCATTGTTCTGAACCAAGATCTCTATTTTTAATCATTACCCACTGTGGTTCCCATCCAAGAGTTACATCTGGTCCCGCAGCGGATCCATTACCAGTGTAACCACCGCATTGTATCATGCTACTTGATGATGTGTCATGTCCAAAGAAGTAAGCAACGTATGTTCTTCCAGATTGATTAATTGCTCCAGTATTAGCTTTTAAGGTAAACTGTGATGATGTAGGTGCCACAGGCCAATAACCGTTTCCGCCATCTGATCCCGTACTATTAAAAACAATATTATGACTACTTGATGTTAAACTATTATGGTAAACAAACCAATCAGTACCATTATTGTCTCTACATTTTACTAGAACCATTCCTGGAGCTGAACCTAAACTGTGATTAATAGTTTGCTGGCTGTTTGATCCGTTATAAGTTACTACGTCAAAAAAGTTAGCAGCAGATTTAAAAGTAAAGCTAACATAGTTTTCGTTATTAGCATTAACGTATAAATTATTTACTGTAAACCCATCACTGTTGAAAGATGTAAGTGAATTAGACTGCGTTTCTTCGGCGTTTGTACTATTGTCGAGTAATACAGTAGCGCCTCTTACTGTGTCATGAAAGAACCATGATTGAGTGGAAGTTCTACTTTTTGTCCAAATCATCCCTTCATTACCAGCCGATAAATCAACTCCAGTAACAATGTTTGTAGAAGTCTCATTACCAGTGTAAAGCGTAGTACTGAACAGACCATCTGGCCCGTTAGCTCCAGTCGCGATTGTGCCATTAAAATCTGTGAATTTTGTAGCTTCAATGCTATTTTTTACTTTAAAATTTTTGTTGTTAGCCATGTTTCACTTTCCACTTAGCTAAGGTTATCGCCAGACAAATAACCATAATATGATGATCCGGAATCGTCTGTAGTAAATGTGTATAAGTCTGTTTCACCGACACCCGGTGCAGTAGGAGTAATTCCACCAGGCCACTTTACTGTCGCGGGCCAAGTGATAGCAGGATCACCGTCAGAACGTATCGCAACGTAGATATAATTATGACCGTTACCATTAGATTTATTATCGTTTGTTCTAGGCGTAAAACCTGTAGATGATACGTCTACCATAGGGTTACTGTTTTCTTGTGAATTATTATCTACGTGTAAGTTCGGATCAGCTGCGCCATTATTAAGACCTCTTACTGAATCTAATACGTGCCATCGTTCACCATCAACATCTCCGTTTTTAATTAACAACCATTGCGGTTGCCATCCAAGGTTTACTGCAGTACCAGTGTCTGCTCCATTACCCGTATAATGTCCGCATTGTATCATGCTTGATGCAGAAGCATCATGTGCAAATAGATATGCTATGTAAGTTTGGCCATCTGAATTATTATCAGAGTCGTCACTGACTGAAAAGACTGAAGAGGTTGGTGCAGTACCATTATTCCAATTAGTATCGGTGTTCTGAACTCCGTTTTGATTTAATCTCCAGTAGTAATTTTCTGGATTAGTACCAGCGTTAGCGCCTCTATGATACACTCCCCAATTTTGAATACCACTTGTTTTTTTGAAAAGTATCATACCCGGTTCAATACCTAAGTTATGAGCTATTGTTCTAGCTGAACCGGTTCCAGTATATTGCACTATGTCAAAAAACTTAGGTGTCCTTTTAAATGACCATGAAACATAGTTAGCGCCGCTGTAGTTCGTGCCTCCTTGAGGACCATCTCCAGAAGGCATGCTATATCCAGTAGTTGTAAAGGCAGATATAGAGTTGGCAGAAGCTTCTGCTGCGGTGTCATGCGATGTGATGTGTTTATTAAAACCTCTGACTGAATCGACCATTACGCGCGGCGCACTGCCTAGCTGGCTGTTTCTCCATGCAGACCATACTAGACCACCGTCAGTAGTCATGTCAATATTAGTAGTAATAGTTCGAGCTGCGCCGTTACCAGAATAGGTTGTAGTTGCAAAGGCGCTTCCGATAGTGGATGCTGCGCCAGTTAGTTCTAGGTTGAAAGACTGAACAGGACTTGGATTGCTGATTGTGTACGTAACAAGATTTCCTGAATCTTTAAAGTAGTTACCTGTGCTAAGATCGATGTTGCTACTAGTAACGGTGCCAAGTGAAGTCTTCATGCTTCCACCAATTTCTAATGCGTTTTTTACTTTAAAGTTTTTATCGTTAGCCATTACTTAGCTCCATCAATTGCATGCACAGCTTTATATGTTGCTCCACCATCAGATGTACTAAATGTAAGCACGTCTGTTTCACCAATCGCTGGACTTGTAGGAGCAGTACCGCCCGGCCAATCAATTGTATTATTATATGTTGTTGTAGCGCCAGATGCTGCAGCTATCGCCATGTAGATGTATTTGCCGCTGGAGTTATTCCACTCGTTATCGGTAGTAACTAATTGAAAACCAGTATCAGTAGTCTTTACTCTTGTTTGGGAGAGCTCGGCACTATTATCACTAGCTCTTATTAACTTTACATCACCGCTTGTATCAAAACCACGCGCTGCATCTACTATAGCCCAACCATCGCCCGAGTCTGATCTCTTTACTAGTAACCATTGAGGCACAAAGCCTAGATCAATAATCGGGCCGGTGGAATTGCCATTACCATTATAAGTCCCACAAGAAATAGTAGTAGTGTTATGAGCAAACAAGTAAGCTACATAAGAGCTACCGTTACCGTTTACACCACCGTTTGTACCTACAGTGAATACAGAGTCAGTAGGGGCGGTATCGTTCCATATGGATGCATTATCAATCTGTGGATCGGTACTATTTAGTTGTAAATAATAATCTTCTGGAGAAGAACTACTATTTACCCCTCTATGATATACATGCCAAGCATCAGTACCACTAGTAAGTTTAACCATTATCATGCCTGGAACTGATCCTAGATTATGAGCCACAGTTCTTGCGCTTCCTGTCCCAGTATATGTCACAACGTCAAAAAAGTTAGCTTCCTTTTTCCATGACCACGATACGAAGTTGTCAAGATTACTGTTGGTTGCGTCTTGACTGCCTAGCTGAAAGCCATTTGTGTTAAAAGCCGTAAAATAATTAGCCGAGGTGCCCTCAGCTCCAGTGCTGTTAGAAGCTAGAGATCTACTGTGCCCACGCGCTGTGTCGTAAAGGTAATGAAAGGAAGTATCCTCGCTGTTCCTGCTTTTAATCCAAACTAAACCGCCATCAGTAGCTAGGTCTAAACCGTTATCTATATTATTAGGAGCGGTTTCAGTTCCAGTATAAAGAGTAGTGCTAAACCTATCAGCTACACCGGCTGTGTCAGCGCCAGTATACACTAACGCAGCTTGACTAACCGTACCACTTGGAGCAGGGTTAGTAAGTTTTATTTGTGTATCACTTGTTGGAGTAAAATTAAAAACTGAACCAGTAGAAAGATCTAACACTGATTCATTTACAGCCTTTTTCACGGCCATGTAGATGTAGGTACCACTAGAGTTATTCCACTCGTTATCTGTAGTAACTATTTGAAAACCTGAAGAATTAGTCTTTACTCTGTCAGCTGTTTGATCTGCTCCATTATCATTAGCTCTTAATACGTTTACACTACCGCTTGTATCAAAGCCACGCTGTGTATCTACTATAGCCCAACCATCAGCTGAATCTTTTCTCTTTACCATTAACCATTGAGGCTCAAAACCTATATCAACAGTAGGACCAGTTGCAGATCCGTTACCTGAGTATTCCCCACAAGAAATGGTATCAGTATTGTGTGCGAATAGGTAGGCAACGTATGTGCGACCACTCCCATTTACAGCGTTACCAGAGCCAACCGTAAACTGTGTGGATGTTGGTGTTGTGCTCTGAAATCGTGTGCTGTCAGATTGCTCTGCTGAATTTTCGTTCCAAGCCATATATTTAGCGTTACCAACTGATCTATGGAATACAGACCAATCACTAGAATCGCTTACGCCCTTGATAACAACCATACCTGGAGCGCTGCCAAGGTTATGGCTTATAGCTCTACCCGCTGAACCATTTCCAGTATAAGTTACTACGTCAAAATAATTAGCTGCTGATTTCCAAGTCCAAGAAACAAAATTATATGTATTACTATTTGTTGCCGCTGTACTTCCTAAATTAAAACCAGTAGAAGTAAATCCGGTTAACATGTTAGAGTCAGTTTGTTCAGCGTTGGTTGTATCAGATTTAATATACTTAGTCGCACCTCTTACGGTATCAAACAAGTGATGAGAAAAACCACCTGAATCTCTACCTTTTATCCAAACTAAACCTTCATTGCCACCTGATAGATCTACGCCCGTAGCAATACTTTGAGTGCCACCATTTCCTGTGTAAAGTGTAGTGCTGAATGAACCACTTGGCGTTGTAACATTAGCACCAACTGTCCCAAGGCCTTCGATGATATTGGTTGCTTCAATATCATTCTTGACTATAAAATCTTTATTGTTTGCCATAGGTTCACTTTCCCCTAATGAGCGTTATTTTAAATTTGACTTAGACTAGCTAATGTAACATAAGATCTTGCAGCAGAATCAGTTGCTGTAGCAAGAATACGGACATTTGCTCCTGAAATATCTACGTCATATGCTACGTGTTCTGAATCATTTGTTGATATTGTTGCGTATTGTGTTGCCACTGCAGTTGAAGCATTGTTATGTGTAATCAGTAACTCAGTGACCATTCTAGAAGGTCTAGCACTATCCCAGGCAGTGATAGTTGCCTTTATAGCACCGTACGTAGCTTTAGCATATGATGCGATAGAAGTTTGAGTTATGTTTGCTGTAGTCGCAACTTGTGTATCTCCGCCTCCGCCGATAGCTCCCCATTCTCCGCCAGCATAACCTTCAAAGGATCCATCGTCTGAATTGTAACGAATCATTCCGTTTACGGCTGATCCAGGTCTTTGTGCTGCTGTGCCACCGGGCAGTTTAGCAGCTGTAGTTGCGGAGAAAGTAATATCACCGGTCGCAGAAAGATTACCAGTTGCAGTAAGATTACCACCAATGCTAGCAGAATCTCCAACTGTTAATATGCCGGAAGTCGTAAGAGTTGTTGTACCGGTAGAGTCCTCAGAGGTGAGCCCCGGAGCAACTATCCCATCCGTACCATGTAATACTACTACCATTGTTTGTCCTCTTTAATCTTTATTTATACGGGTTTCGTTGGCCAATCGGCCTCTTGTAAATTTGGCCAGTTATCATGAGATGTAATATCACGAAGAGCTTTTCGATATGTTTTCATCTTAGCTGTCATCGTTACGTCTGACATTCCGGTCCAATCTGTTTCTAGAAGCAATCTGTCTCGTTCTGCACGATTACCTTCAGCAGTCGATGCGTCTAATGTCGCTTGATACGCGGCTTCTTGTTCTGCCTTACTTGTAGTCTTACCATCTTCAGTAAAAGCTGTAAACATATCTACTGCTACGTGATTCTCAACCCAGTTACCTTTAGAGTCTTTTTTAACTCCGTCTCGGATTGATACTTGGTATGAACCAGTAAGCTCAGCTGGAGGCGTGGTAAATACCGGATCTAAGTTTAATGCGTCTAGTGTTGCTGCTTTCCAGACACGAGGCAATGACATGTTAGGAAAGTCTGCTCTCCATTGCCCTTGGCTTTTAACTTCGCCTGTTGTTCTTTCTCTGTATTCTGACATCAGTTGATACTCCTTTCGTCAGTTGATTATGGCTCACGCAATGGCATAAAAGATGTATGTTTGACCGTTAGCATTTGTATTTGAATAATTTACAGCAAAACCGCTTGAATGAGGGTCAATGCTATCTGTCTGATCGTTTTCAGCATTCGTACTATCTAAATGCAAATAAGGATCATTACCAGAAACGATGCCTCTTGTTGTGTCATAGATAAACCAACCACCAGTATCACTTGACTTCTTAATTAATACAAACCTAGCACCACTACTAAAGCCACAATCAATAACCTTTCCTGCCGTTCCATCACCAGTATAGCTTCCCACCTTGGATACACCATCTACGGTAGCGAACAGGTAGGCTATGTGACTTTCATTTGCTTGATTTACCCTATTAGAATTACCCACAGTAAATACTGAAGATGTAGGCGTTGTATTGTTAAAGTAAGCACTATCGTTGGCACTTGCACCAGAATTACCGTTTAGATCAAGTTTTTTTTGAGCGCCAATTGTTTTATTATATACTGTCCAAGAAGCTGATCTATCTCTATTTTTTATCCAAATCATTTCAGGTACTACGCCAAGATTATGATTTACGTTTTGAGATGTATAGTAGTTGTTATTACCGTTGTAAGCAACCACATCAAAATAGCCAGGTGCTCGTTTCCAATGCCAATTTACATGTGTGTTACTGACAGTCGCACCTTGATCAAACTCATTGCCTAAATCAAAAGTCCAAAGGCCGCTAGATGATGCTTCTACGTTGGTTGCGTTAGTACTTAAATATTTATCATCTCCTAATAAACGAGTCCCTACATATGCGTTTGCAGAACTACCATTACGTTTACCATGTAACATCATATCAGTTGGAAAGCCTACAGAATATGTATCTCCATTTGATTGAGCTTGAACATGAAAAACCTTAGTCGCATCGGTAGGTGGAGCTAGCGGGCCACGTCTTATTGCCACGTAGATGTAGTTTTTACTACTACCATTTACACTACCGTCTGCTCTTTTCAATTGAAAACCAGTGGAGTTAAATTCTAAACTATCAGCTGAATTTTGCTCATCATTATTTGCATTAGGTGATAAACTCATATCAGCAGAGCCTGTATGGACGCCTCTCATATTATCGAAAATTAACGAACTATTACCATTTGCATCTACGTGTCTTATAAACACCCATTGAGGCTCAAATCCTAGATTAATGATAGGGCCAGTTGCAGAGTTGTTACCAGTGTAACCCCCACACTTGATAATATCAGCATTGCCATCAGGGCCGAACTCACCATCACCATCGTTGTGAGCAAATAGGTATGCTACATAAGTATCACCATTTTTATTTACTCTGTTATGATCATCTATTGTAAAGTGTGTGCTTGTTGGGTCTGTGCTAAACCATAAGTTAGCACCACCCGGACCTGTGTCAGCACCATACTCGTTAGCATCACCATTAAGTTGAATGTACTTAGCATTCCCTCTGCTTCTATGATAGATATTCCAATCTTCGACTAAGCTATAACCTTTGACAAGTATCATACCCGGAGCGCTGCCAAGGTTATGTGCTATTTGTCTATTTTCTGTTCCGTTTCCAGTCCATGTTACAATGTCAAAGAACTTAGGAGCTTTACGAAATGTCCAACCAACGTAGTCTTCATTGTTATCGTTTTGATAAAACCAATTATATATCTGATAACCAGCTGAATTAAATGTTGCAGCTCCCTGCGTTTGCGATTGATCAATTTGCGCGGAATCTAGATTAGTGCTCAGCGTGAACCGAGCAGTTCTTCCCGAATCTACCAACCAATGATGTTCATTTGTTCCTCCTGATCTTTGTTTTGTCCAAACCAAGCCGCCTTCGCCTTCGTCACCAGTGAAGGGGCCGAACTCTGATGCTAATGCACCATTTACCTGCGTGATAGCTACTGAGTTTCCTGAGTTATCAACAAAAGGCGTGTCTCCTTGTGCAGTTAAAAGAACAGTTCCTGAAACTGCTGAATTATACGATGTTGATGGAGTAAAGTTTGAGGTATATAAAGCAGTTCCTTTAACAACACGAAGATCAGCAACGTACCCAGGAAAGTTATAAGTATTTTGTTCTAAAGAACCACCGAATGAAAAGTTGCTTGCAGGCTGAACATAGGTATTACTATCGCTATAAGTAGACCCTCGCTGGGTTCCATTTAAAAACAATTTTGTGCTACCAGATGCTCTTGTTACTGCAACATGATTCCATGCGCCTAAATTTAAAGTATTTCCGCTTGATGATATTCTATCATTACCATTTAAGTAAAAAATCACATAGCCATTAGTATCCGCATAGATAATAGGGGACGCAGTGCTTGCACTTTGCGATGCAGTTCTTTGATCATAAATATTTGAGTAATTTTTATGTTCAAGAGGAAAAACCCATGCTTCAATAGTATAATCACCGGTGCCAAAGTTAAAATTGGAACTTGTTGCTATTTCAGCTCTTGTTGTGTTACCAGCTCGAAAGTTACCTGATCCACCATCGTGAGTATTACTTAACGTAATACCGTTCTCAATGATTTGTTGAGCGGCATTTCCTTTCCACAAGTCTACGCTGAATACATCAGCTACGTCAGTCGTTGCGCCGCCTCCTGCACCCGCAGCTGAAAGAAATAATTTCTTTTTAGTTGACATTATATATTATCCTAATGCTTGTCCTGCAGTAAATCCGTACCAGTTTGTGCCACCGTCTCTTGTATAGAACACAAACACATCTTTGGCACTTGCTGTTGCTGTAAGAGTCGGTGCAGTTGCTGCTGGCCAGTCTACAGTTCCGGGCCATGTTACAGTGTAACCACTTGCTGATCCGTCCTGTATAATTTCAATGCTAAAGCTAAATGCTGTGCCAGATGCAGGCGGGTTACTAAATGTAAACGTAGTATTTTCTGTAAGCGTATGACTAAATGCGTTTCCAGCGTGACAGTCTACTGTAGTAGCATTTGAACTTGATGTAACTGCAGCGTAAGTTTCGTTATAACTATCTGCAATAAATTCACCTGTTATATCACCACCGGCTGTTGCTGTTACTTGACCTGTTACTGCGCCGCCTGTTGCAGTTGTAGCGATTCTTGCTGTGTTATCGTAGTAAAGTGTTGCTGCACCATTTGACGCAGCTGCAATCTTTGTTTCATTACCAGCAGCATTCATCACATTGAATTCATCTGCTTTAATATTTAAATTGCCAGTACCATTATCTAAAATTACAGAGTTTGAACCATCGTGAAAAATTTGTAAGTCTTGTCCATCACCTAGTACAATCTTATCGTTGTCACCAAACGATGTAGTTGTACCAGCGACAGTAAGATTTCCTGTAACTGTAACACCACCCGCAAACGTTGCTGCCTGTGCGCTATCAAGTGTTAAAGCTGTTGTTGAACCATTCGTTTTAAAAACAAGTCGACCTGTGTTGTCAGCTGTATGGACGAGTGCGTCTGTTACTAATGTTCCTGCTGAAATAATACTCATTGAGTTCTCCTTAGATTACTACCCACCGCTGACCGGCAGCAACAGTTACACTTACACCGTTAGAAACAGTAATTGGTCCTACGCTAAATCCGTTTGTTCCTGCTGGAAATACATATGTTTCTGAAGCTGTGCCAGTGTTCGTGTGTATCGCGCCACCAGCTTCTTGTCCGCCGCCACCAATTGAGCCCCACTCATTAGTGTATCCTTCGAACGCTCCTGCTGTTGAGTTATAACGAAACATCCCAGCTGCTGGAGAACCAGATCGTTGAGCTTCAGTACCAACAGGAACTTTAAGGTGTCCTGTACTCGAGAGTGTTACGTCTCCAGCTGCTGCTACTGTGCCTACGTTGGTGAGGTTACGGCTATCGTCGATAACCGTAGTATTTGAAACTTTAATTGCCATCTTCGTCCCCTGACTATTAGCTTTATGTTATTTATATCACTTAGATTTTAAATCTTCAATTTCTTGTTTGAGTTCTTTGATTGATTCTATAAGCAATCCAATTAAACCATCGTAGTTAACTGCTTTGTATCCATCTACTTCAGATACAACTTCTGGTGCTATTTCTTCTACTTCTTGAGCTATAACACCCATAGATGCTTTACCACTATCTTTCCAGTTAAATGTAACTCCACGAATCGAATCAACTTTATCGAGTGCGCTATTAATTTGTTTAATATTATCTTTTAATTGAGAATCTGATGTTGAGTTGAAGTTTGGTGCAGATACATCACCCGTAAATGTAGCTCCAGCAAGTAGCGCAGCCTCTGTACGATTAGCGAGTCTTATCCAGTTGCCACCATGTGCAAAATATCCTGCGCCGGTGCCATGAACATGTGCAAACATGCCGTGATATGTACTTGCACTTGGTAAGTCACCTTCACTTGAATAAACGTTAGCGAATAAAATCTTTCCTGTCGTAGTGATCTGGTTTGAACCCATATCAAGTGGTTTATTAAAGTTCCACTTGTCACCACTTGAAGTGTATGTTAACGTTGCGCTAGCGCCATTAATTGTAATACCAGCACCGTCCGCGGCTGCAGCATCAGCAGCTGAATCAGCTAAAACAATATTTTTATCATTTACAGAAAGCGTAGTTGAGTTAATGGTTGTAGTTGTACCATTAACCGTTAAGTCACCAGTGATTACAACATCACCACTAGAATCTTTCTCCACTTTAAAATTATTCAAATTCGAAAAGTTATTATCAACTTCCGTATTCGTAAGTGGAGAGCCTTTGACAGCTCGCAGCGTTAGATTAGTCATGACAGGATACTACCTTTCGGATGTTAGATTAGCTAATTGTAACAGTCCAGGTAATAGTTACTGAGTCATCAGCTCCTTTGTTAACAGTGCTAAAAACAGTCCTACATAGCATAGTGCCGCTTGATGAAGCATTTAAAACTGCTGCTTCCGTAAGAGCACCTGTACCAGTTCCTGCTGGGAATGATGCAGTGTAAACTATTGTGTTTGTTGAAGGTGCGCCTTCTCCGCCTGTAAGAGCAACTCGTGCGTTCTCAGCGCCCAGTGCTGTTTGACCAGCAGCTGCTGCAGTGCTTGATGTACCAACTGCCATATGAGACATGTCTGTAGGTGAGTTAGTATCTGTCATTCTTGCTGCAATGTAGACAAGCCCAGTAGTCACGACGAGATTCTTTTCTGTTCGCTCTTCCTTGACTTTTCC
>Ga0181410_1000319_pt1 | contig 21626 bp, 15 predicted proteins | sample 33SPOviralmetaG_FD_130112 | JGI IMG/M metagenome (GOLD analysis project Ga0181410, IMG submission 130112) | Marine viral communities from the oligotrophic San Pedro Time Series (SPOT) site, San Pedro Channel, CA, USA - 33 SPOT_SRF_2012-06-20 | ecosystem: Environmental > Aquatic > Marine > Strait...
ATAGATCCGTTTTCCCCCAAACCACTATTAAAAAACCCTCCACCTATAATCGAATGAGTTCCACTAACTATATTGTCTCGCCCAGCCAAAATAGCAGATTGATCCTTAAACACTTCATTTTGAGCACCAGCTCCGATAAACGAAGAATCTCCACTTATATAATTTCCAGTCCCTCCTCCTATAGAAGATCGTTTTGAATTTTCTATAATATTTTCCAGTCCGCCCAAAACAGAAGAATCTTTTGAACCGCTTAATAAATTTTCTGTTCCAGCTACAATCGTAGATTCGGTTGAGTTTTTTATATCATTTTCAGACCCAGCATTGATTGAAGAATTATCTGAACCGCTTAATAAATTTCCCGTTCCAGCATTTATGGATGAGTCTATAGACCCGCTTATTGAATTTGCTGTTCCACCAACTATTGTGGTGCCAGTTGAATCAATTCCACTATTGCCCATTCCAGCACTAATTGATGAATCACTAGACCCGCTTATTGAATTTGCTGTTCCTGCAGCTATTGAGGAATCGCTCGATCCACTTATATAATTATTTGTTCCAGCGCTAACCAACGAATCACTCGACCCGCTTATAGAATTTTCTGTTCCAGCGATTATTGCGGCGCCAGTTGAAGTAATTAAATTATTACCCGAACCGACACTAATTAACGAATCTACCGATCCGCTTAGAGAATTTTCTGTTCCAGCTACTACAGCAGAATCTTCTGAGGCTCTTATAGAATTTTCTGTTCCAGCGCTAATTGATGAATCACTCGACCCGCTTAATAAATTAATCTTTCCAGCAACTATAGCACCATCAACTGAGTTTTTTACATCATTTCTGAGTCCAGCATTAATCGATGAATCGTTTGATCCGCTTATTGAATTATATGTTCCTGCGCTAACTGAGGAATCTTTAGACCCGCTTAATAAATTTTGGTCTCCAGCAATAATGGCGGAACCAGTTGAGATAATTGCTCTATTCCCTGTTCCAGCATCTATTAATGAATTTTTTGATCCAGTTATATAATTAAAAGAGCCAGCAGCTATTACGGAGCCAGTTGAGTCAACTCCGCTGTTTTGATTTCCAGCGTTAATTACCGAACTGTCTGAATTTTTAAGATTATTGTTTTTACCAACTACAACTGCAGAAGCAACTGCATTATCGACGACATTATCTTCTCCGCCCAATATAACAGCTTCATCAGCCAAAATAAAATTTCCACTACCACCAAGCAAAGAACTGTAAGATCCAGAAATTTTGTTATCTCTTCCTCCTAGAAGCGCAGACTGATCCCCAGTTCTTATTTCATTACCCCTGCCGCCCAATATGGAAGCTGAGTCAGTGTTTGGGCCAATTAAATTACTCCTGCCGCCCAATATAGATGATTTTTCACCTAAACCTGTGTTTAAAAAACCTCCGCCCACGACGGATCGTTCTCCACTAGCGACATTTGATTCTCCAGCTAAAATAGAAGATTTACTTCCACTAACTGTATTTTCATCACCAGCGCCAATAAAAGACGAGTTTCCGCTTACATAATTTCCACTTCCAGCAGCTATGGAAGACCCCGTTGAATCTTTTACAAAATTGTCTTGTCCCCCTAATATAGAAGAATTTTCGCTTTCCTCAATTAAATTTGAGTCACCATCTAATATTGACGAATTTTTAGACCCTGTAATAAAATTTTCTTCTCCTGCAGAAATATTTGATCCAGTCGCATCTGTTAATTTATTGCCAGTTCCTGCACTAACGGATGAGTTTTTAGTTCTAAGTATTTCGTTTGAATCTCCACCTAAAACAGAAGACCCCGAAGCGGTATCTATTTTATTACTTTTTCCAGCTCCTATTATAGCGTTATCGCTATTTTCTATATCGTTTGAGTCACCCGCCCCTATAAAAGAGCGATTGGATCCAGAAACAGAATTACTTAAACCAGCTAAAATAGAGCCAGCTAATGAATCTTTTACAGAATTTGAGCCCCCCGCTCCGATAAAACCGCTATTCGAATCATGTATTTTGTTTGTGCTACCAGCACTAATTGATGATCTAATCGATCCAGATATTTCATTTTGATGTCCACCAACAAGAGTTGATTGATCTGAAACTACAGTATTTTCACTACCTCCTACTATAACGCTTTTTTCTCCACTTACAATATTTTCTTGTCCCCCAATTAAGGAACTGAAAGATCCAGAAATTTTATTTCCGCTTCCTCCGATAATAGAGTCATGGGTAGAGCCTTGATTTGTTTTGTTTCCCTTTCCTCCTAGTATTGATGAGTATTCTCCAGAAGCGTGGTTTCCTTCCCCGCCTAAAATTGCAGCATATCTACCAGTAACTTTATTGCTTTCTCCAGCGACCACGGCAGATCCTTGTCCGTTAGCCGTGTTCAAAGTGCCAGCACCAATAAAAGATTTTTCTCCGTTAATTGTATTCTGATCGCCAGCAACTATCCCGCCATGATTTGAATTAATTTCATTTGAAAATCCAGCACCAATTGAAGAGTTATCGGACTTTATCAGATTAGAAAGGCCTGCTGATATAGAAGATCTATCTCCAGAAACAATATTATTATTTCCTGCCGATATAGAAGATTCATGACCAGAAATTTTAGCGTTTATTCCTGCCGATATGGAAGATTGATCTCCAGAAATATTATTATTTTTTCCAGCAGATATGGAAGAACCTGTTCCCTTTATTATGCCACCCTCTCCAGCTCCCATATGTGAATTTGAGCCCGATAATGTATTTGAAGAACCAGCCCCTATAAAAGAATTGTCGCCACTTATGTAGTTACCAGACCCACCACCAATAAAAGAGTGATCTCCTTTTAACAAATTGCTTACACCAACCATGATTGCAGAAGAGTCGCCAGTCAATTCTTGACCTGTGCCCGCCAAAACTACTGAATTTTGTCCAGTTAGAGAGCTTGCATTACCAGCAAATAGAATAGATCCTTCAGAATTTTGAGCTTTGTGTAAAGTGCCTTCTCCCAAAGCAGCAATAGCACTATTTTTGTATACAAGGTCTAAACCTTGATATTTAGGAAGCGAATCAAAGTTTTTGACTCCAGATATTTCCTGATTCCCAGTTCTTAGAACTATTTTATTTCCATGCCAATCTACATTAGATCCATCGCCATTTGTTACTATTGCCGTGTTTGGGTCTGAATTCAACACATATATGTAAGTTGAATCTATTCTTTTTCCTTGTAGGTCTGCCATATCTATAATTACACAAAAAGAGAATGTTAAGCGTTAATAGTATTCCAAATAAAGTCATTAACATCCCAAATAGTTCCATTGTTTTGACTCCACTGGTTTATAGACGTTAAATCGGTTAAAATGGCCATATCTTCCAATCCAAATATAAAACTGGCTTTTTCCGACAAGTGGGACGAAATTGACCCATCTATATTTTTTGATTGTAGAAAAGCTTTGGAAATATCAACCATAAAGTTTTTGCCATTAGATTTTTCTCCACTTATACTAATATGATACTCCTCTGGATTTTTTAAAAAATTTATAAAAGAATCTCCAGCTTCGATATCTGAAAATTTATTTTCTAAAGATATATTCCCCAAGAAAGGCGGAGTAGCTTTCCTAGCCAATGGAAAATATTTAACTATTGAGTTTATTTTTCTTCTATTAAAATCGAAATCAAGGTTAAAAGACTGCACATTATCTGGTGTGATTAAAAAAGAAGTATCAGTACCTATACCACTTACTTTTACAAAAGTTTTGCACCCAGGGGTAAATTCTCCATAATAATTAGAACTTATTAACTCATCATCTATTCCGCTAAAAAGAAAATTACCAATCGGCTCTTGGCTACCACTTAAACTAACAGAAGGCGCTTTCCCGCTACTAGATAGATATTTATTATCCGTAGAGCCACTGAACTCTTGAGAAATTACATTACTTCCAACATAAGAATAATTGCTGCTCAAAATACCGTTAACGCTTTGACTTATATTTACAGAATTTAAAAAACAATTGCCTACGGATATAGAACTTTTATAACTGCTTAGAGCCACTCTTTCTTCATCATCACTTATTAAAAAATAAAAATTCTTTCCATTGTCTAAATCAGTTAATACGCTTCCTCCAGAGAAAACATCTTCGAAAAGCGTTTCAAAATTTTCTAATATAGACACGTCTACAGAAACATCTGGCGCCTTACTAGATTCTATGTAATTTACCTTACTTGACCCAATTGATTCGTTTTTTTGAGGTTCAATATTAAATGCGAATTTCAAATCTTGCACTGCTGGTAAAAAAAACATACCACTTCCAGCGTTCATCTTTACCTGATCAAATTCATCTTCGCTATAAAATACAGCAATGTCACCGTATCTATTTGTTGCCCTCTTTGTAGTCATTATGCTTTTTTAAATTCAAAAGGATCAAAATCAAAAGAAAACGAAGATTTTAAAGTTTGAGTTAAAGAAGCCGAATGAGAACTGGTTTTTAATCTCGCTTCAGATATCTCAAAATTTTTAGGAGTACCGTTTTCACTTAAAAAATTAAAATTAATAACATAAGTATCGTTTTCATTTAAAAAATCTTTTAAATTAGAATCGTTACCATTAACAACAAATTCTGAAGTTATGCATGAAACAGAAAGCGACCCTTGTGAATCATTCTTGAATCTTCTTTGCATTGGGTATTTTTTTCCTAATGTAAATATTTTTTGTCTATTAAAAGGTATTTCAAAATTGAAATCTTCAATCATGTCGGGCTTAACTAAAAATATATCTTCAGATTTTACCCCAGATATAGTTATGTTTGTTTTATATGCTGGATAAGTTTTATTTTGTAAATTAGACTGCGAATAAAAAAGCGTTTGCAAATTTGGTAGAGTTGACGTCAAATCTTGCAGTTGAGTGCCAGTTAAATCTATTGCTGGATTTGATAGAGTACTTGATACTAATTGTTCGGCATTTACATTACTACAACTATAAGAATATTTAGAAGACAGTAATTGATTTTTTGACTGAGACATAGAAAAATTTTTAATAAATGCGTTGCCGAAATTTATTGTTTCATCTGCGTCAGAAAAATTATCATTATTTTTCTTTTTGCCAATTAAAAAATAAAAACTAACATCTTTATTTAAATCGCTAAGAAGCTCGCTGGAGCCAAAAAATCCAGAAAACATATCTTCAAATGTTTCGACTATACTGATGTCTAAATTTACATCAACATCGTATCTATTTACTCTCTTTGAATAAAATTTATCTCCCAGCGACAGAACATCCTCTGTTTTGGTATCGAAATTAAAAGAAAAATCCTGTAATAGTGGAATTAATTTTATTGAAGAAGCGTTGTTTGATGTATTTGAATATGAAGTGGCCCCTCCTTTAAGCAAGGAAACGTTTTCGTATGATATTGATGGCCTGTCTATATTAATTGTCATTTTGGTAATTATCAAACATAGGATCTAGCTTGAACTTAACAATTTCGTTTAGCGTGATGCTTATATCATTACAGTCTTTATATACAAACTTATGATCCATGGAATCACAAACAAAGAATTTTCTTCTTGTGTACAATTGGGGTATAGGTAATTCAAAAGGCCTGTAATCTTCGTGTTTTTCTATAAAATGTATAATTGATCTAGTTTCTTTATCTGTTCTATTTTTTAAATTTAACTTTAAGCCTTTTATTAAACCAGCATTTCCATTTGTTTTATCAAAAGAATTAAACGAGTTCTTTAGTTTTACAATCTCGGATTGTTTGTCGGTAGATATTGTCACATCGTCGTCTAAATCATAGAAGAAAGATCTCGTCCAATTTGAACTGGCTCCAGTCGGGCTATTACTAACACTTGAAGTATGATCCTGATTGCAGTAGTAAAATTTTTCTATCCTATTGGCAACTTTATCAAAATTTGTAAATCCAGCCGTATCGTATTCAGGGAAATAAACCACATCAAATTTTTCGTATGACGCGGCGTTTGACCAGCTGCTATGAAAATTACTAACATCTAAATACGCAGATCCGCTCCAATCCAAAAAAGAAGAATATCCGTTTTTAATAAGTTGTAGGTCTACATCGAATAAACCATCGTGAAATTTAAAATCATAGTTTTCTACATTGAAATCTATCATGTTTTTGTATATATTTCCAATTGGGAAAGACAATTCAACACTATCTGAATTAGGAGTATTAAAATCAACCATTCCTAATTGGCTTCTAGATTTATTTTCCAAGAAACTTAAAAAGGATCTCGCCTCTTCTTCTGTTTTATTTGAATATTTTAAATTTAACTTTATTTCTGTACCATTGAAGCCTTTTGAAAACTTTTTATAAAAATTATCAGCAGTGGTTATGTGAACATTTTCATTTTTAAATGATACAGTAGATCCGTATTCTGGAACAAAGGTGTTAGCTTCGATAATTCCAGTTATATTATTATCTCTATCATAGGTTGCCAATACCTCACTCATTGCTATCCTTTATATAAATAATTTAACGAACCCCCAGTTCTCGATTCTTCTTGTATTGTGGTTGTGACAGCAGATCTTATTCTAGCGGCGAACTCTCTTTGTTGCTCTGAAGATGATTGTCCACCCTCTTGATTGACTTGTCCACCTTGATCAATATTAAATGTAAAATCTGAGCTATTACTGATTTGATTTCCGCCTGATCCAGAAGTACCAGCTTCTGCTCCAACAGGAGATACAGATCCTCCGTTTTGAAATCCTTGCATGGGTAGCATTCCTTTATTTAAACTAGATAAGAAATCTGTTCCGTATTTATCTACCGCAGATCTTTTTACTACAAATTCTCCAGGAGTTAACATTGCGGGTACTGTGTCTGTTGATCCAACTGGACCACCATTTGCGAATCCAACTCTGCCTCCATTTTGGAATCCAAAAAATGAGGTGATACCACCAAATATACCGCCCATTCCGCCAGTTATGCCACCCAGAAGCCCACTCAGCATTCCCCCTATACCGCCGCCTCCAGCTCCGCCACCAAACAATCCGCCAAGACTGTCTTTTAGGCCGCCAAATATACCGCCAAGACTGTCTTTTAGGCCGCCAAATAAATCTCCAAATTTATCTTTTAGTCCAGAGAAAAATCCCCCACCTTCTTCTCCCTCTACCGCTCCTTTTTTATCACCAGTCAAGCCTTCTAAAACTCCTCCAGCTCCATCTTTACTTAATGAAACATCTGAAACATACACTGGAGTAGCTGGAGTAGATCCTAAAGCTGCCCCCTTTTTACCCCCTCCAAATAGTCCAGAGAAAAATCCGCCTATTCCTCCTTTTTTTTCTTCGGTTGCTGCGACTGCTCCAGCGGCTCCTTCAGCACTTTTATCTCCTCCGAAAAGACCTCCAATAGATGAGAATATACTTTTTTGACCACTGCCATCAGCAGAGCCACCAAAAACCGAAGTTGCGCCTCCACTAAATAAAGTGTTTGTAAATTGATCGGCGGCTTGTTGTAGAAATGCGTCCCTAATGTAACCCAAGAAACTTTCTCCAGCTTTTGAAAGGGCGTCGCCTACATCTTCAGCTCCAGTCACAGCGTCTCTAAGGGCTGTGCCTAGATTATCAGAAAATTGTTTTGGTATATTTTCTCCCAACTCATCACCGAAGAAAGCTATGTCGTTTTGAAGATCACCAAGACCTTTTCTTAGTCCTTCTCCAAATCCTTGTGGTTTTTTGAGGTCATTTATCTTATTTTGGTTTTCTATTTCATCTTCTTGTGCCCCTAACTCTTTTTCTTTTATTTCTAAAAGTTTAAGTGCTAGCTGATATTCATCTGTTTTAAGAACAGTTTTTTCTACCCCCAACTCTTTTAATGCTTCGTCGATTTCATTTAAATCTTTGCCGTTTCTCACCATTTCAATCATGAGATCAACTTCCTTCTCATTAATAGTGGCTGAATCTTCAATACTTTTAACGTACTTCTCTGTAATTTCAAATTTTTCTTCGCTAGCTTTTAGCGCAAAATTTTCTAAAGCTATTTCATTTTCTAACTGAACTTTGCGCTCTATAGAGATGGCCTTAGCTAATTCTAATTCTTTTTCTAATATTTTAGTTTTTGCGCCTGTTTTTCCTGCTGTCACAGTAAAATCAGGTAATTCAAATACTCCGTCAGGACCTCGTTTTCCTTCTCCTGGCCCTGGTGAGCCAGTTTCTGGTGTATCAAATCCACGGGCCGCAAATCTGCCTTGAGCGAATTCTTCTGAAATATTTTTCTTTGCTAATTTTCCTGTTGTGAATTTTTCGTCGCCTTTGATTATCGGCCCTGTTTCAAAATCTACTACAGATGCGAGTATGCTTGATCTAAGGTTTAGAATTATATCTTCTAAATCTTTTTCGTCACCACCCCCCCTACTAAATACCTCAGTCTTAATAGACCCAAGAGCACTTTTAAGAGCACCAAGCTGTCTATCGAGTACCTCTTGTGCAGATTCTCTAGTGATTTGGCTACCATCTTTGCCTTTCATCTGAGACTCAATTTCCTCAACATTAGCAAACATATATTCAGAAATTAAACTCTGTAGGTCTGCCGTTATATCCTTTGGAAGTTTCTTTGTACTTGTTGATGTTATTTTTCTACCTTCTTGTCCTCTACGTGCTCCAACTGTCCTGGTTACGGTACTTTCGATTTTGGCTTTGTCGTCGCCAAAAAGTTGCTTTACAGTTGATTCTCCGCCGCCCATTGCTTGTATTACCCGTGCTCCTCTTGCGGCTCCAGGACGCAATTTTTCATCTTTATCTGTTTCTAAAATTCGTCTTGCATCTATTTCTGATTGTCTTTGTGAAAGTTGAGATTGTAATTCAGTTCTTCCCGCTGTTATATTTTCAAAGACAGTTTTTCCTTGAGTGGCGGAGTCTGCTCCTGGATCTACATCTTTAGCTATTTCTTGAAATCTTCTTGCTGCTTTTTCAGCCTCTGTTGAAACAAAACCTAAAGCTAAACCCAAGGTTTTAAAAAGTCCTTTTCCAGTAAATGTTTTAAGGGCTATATCAAACGCAGTAAAAGTTAAAGCTATTGGGCCCGCAACTGCTCGTAATTTACCCATAACGCCCACCACTCTACCAAAAGATTTAGCCAACCCCTTAGATCCAGCAAGCAATTGAGCGCCCATTCCACCACCGCCTCTTCTAGCTCCTCTCGCTCCGCCCGCAAAAGCCCTTCCTAATCCTCCAGCCTTGCCAAGAGGACTTGCTCCGATAGTTGATAAAATAATAAGGGTATTGACTGCAGACATTGCCGCTTGCCCAAATCTGCTCATGGCTGATTCCTGTTCTGTAAAGCTCGACGTCAATCCGCCCACTGCTAACTGAAAAAGAAAAAGCTTGCCCATAGCACCATCTAAAGCTGAACTGAATCCATCAGTGCCGCTTTTACTTCCTATTTTTTTTGCAAAGTTTGGAATTCTTCCAGTTGGCTCATCTCTCGTATTTGTTACAGCAAGACCTTCTGGATTTTGAGCGTTGCGAAGTTTGCCGTTTTGATTAATTCTAATTTGATTTATCGGTACGCCAGCATTTTTTTCTCTTTCAACAGCCTCCTCTAATCCACGAGCAAAATTAGGAATGTAACCATTAGAAGCCATTCCCGTTTCTGTAGCTATTTTTTTAGCAAAACTTGCAATATTTTCTGGAGAATCACTGACTTTAAACTCGCCTTTAGATCTGCCACCTACACTTCCAAAAAGCTCTTTTAATTTTTTTGAAGCTCCTGAGCTAGGATTTCTTATGTCAAAATCTCCCCCACCTTTTTTAACAGCGGCGTCATCTATTCCTAATGCCTCTGTGGTCGCTATTTCAAAAGCTGAACCTACGGCAGATCTTAACGCGCCGAATGCACCCTTTGTACCGCCAGAAGAAAATTTAGTCCTTAAATTTCCTCCGCTTACCGTTCTACCTCCGACTACCTTTGTTAAAACTTGTGCGTATTTTTGCGAATCTCTTACTAAAGAATTAGTTATGTTTTCTTCTAGCTCCTGATCTTGAGGATCTCCAGCGGCAGCAACTTTTCCTGGTATTTTTGGACCACGCGCCGAGAAACCAGAAAGAGAAAATGGAAAACTTTTTTTCCCTTTTTTAAATCTTCCCTTTATTGGTTGGGTATCAGTTCTTGAAAAATTAAACTTAGGAACTAGATAAGAAAATGTAGAAGCATTTAGAGATAGTGGTTTTACTTTAGCCTTTTTCTTGGAAGCTACTGCAGCATCATAGTCCTTTCGGTCCTTGCCTTTTAATTTTGATGGATTTATTCTCTCAAGCTCAGAAAGATTGTTGGTCCTATATTTATTATCTTGAGCAAGACCAGCTCCAACCCTAGTTCTTCTTGGAAAGATTTTAGCAAAATTTGGTATATATCCATCAGCCGCATTTATTTTTCTAGCGCCAGATGGAAGACCGCCAGAGCGAACCATGTCACGATTAAATATTGCATCTCCACCGCCAGCATAATTAGGAACAAAATACTCACTAGTATTAGCGACCATTGTCCCACGCTTACCTCCGCCAAAAGCAAAGTTTGGAATCGAGACTACTTTAGAACTTGCGGGCGCTCCGCCAACTCCTCTAGATACATCACGAGCTTCAGCAGCAACGTAACCACTAGCGCCTCTGCCAGTTTTGCCTACGCCGCCTTCGCCGCCTCTAAACCCTTTTTTAAATAAACCTGGAGTTACGACCGCGGCAGCCTTTTGAACCCTAGCTAAAGCAGCCGCCTGTTGATTATAAATTTTTAAAAGTAATTGCTGTTGAGCTACCTTATTACCCTCAAGGGCTAAAATCTCTCTTTGAATTGCTTCGTTTTGTAAAAGAGTTTGAAAGACCGATTTCTGAAGTAAATTTTGTTGTTCTGCTGCTTTATTTATTCCCAACAAACTTTTAAGAGAGGTTGATCCAAACTTTGCCAAATCAACAAAAAGCTTAATAAATATTGCACTTATTAACGCTAGTCCAGGGCCAGTTAAAATACTTCCAATACCTTTTACAAGTCCTTGGGCAAATTTAGCTCCTATTGAATCTCCCTGCAGCAAATCAGTAATTCCATTAACCACAGAAGAGAAAACTGATAAAATATCTTTTGCTGCGTCGGTAAATCCTAATTCTCCCAAGACAGCAGAAAGTTTTTGGGCCCCTGTTGTCAAATTATTTATTAATGCTTCTAGCGTATCATTTAACTTAGCGTTTTTAGCGTCTAGCGCGCCAGCGGCCCCAGCAGAAACTTGAAGAGATTTTGCAAATTGGCTTTGACTAGAATTTAAATCTTCTACCAAGCTAATTAAAATATCACGTTGCCTAACACCAGCAACTTTTTGAATAATTTCTCCAGCTTCAAGGCTTTTCAAACCAAGCTTATCAAGCTCTACCGCGAGTTCTTGAAAAAGAGGTATAGCGCTTCTTACATTACCTTGCGAATCTAAAACTTGTATACCCAACTCTTCAAGTGCAGCTAATGTATCAGTTCTACCAAGCCTAGCAAAAATAGTTTTAAATGCATTACCGATAACAGCACCACCACGTTGAGTTCTTTCTTGAACTGTTGTTATAACACCTAAAAGTTCATCAAAACTTACTCCAGCTACACGAGCTGAAGCAGAAGCTCTCTCTAAACCATTAATTAAATCTTCTGTAGAAACAGCAAACTTTGTATCAACTTCTGCCAACTTATCAGCGATTGAGGCAACATTTAATCCAGCACCTTCAAAACCTTTTATAGCAGCAGTCAAACCAGCAACGGCCTGTTGTGAGTCTATTCCAGCGACACGAACCAACTTCAATGCGGTTTCAACTCTAGATAATGACTCTTCAACAGATAAACCTTGACGAGCTAATTCTAACGCTCCTTCGGCAACTTGGTCAAACGATGTAGCAGTATTTTGTGCAACTTTAAAAATTCCATTTCCAAACTGTTCTAATTGTTTTTGGGTTCCACCGAGAATAGTATTAATTTTAGCAAAAGATGCCTCGACTTTAATAGTATTGGCAACTAATGCTCCAAAGGCTTGAGAAAGTTTATTAATGACAGCTACAGAAGCACCGAAAGCCAAAACACGAGCATTGGAAGCTTCTAGTGATTTTTGGAACTCAGAAGCCTGTCCAGTAATTTTTCCTAAAGGGCGCGACAACTTATCAATTGATTTGGCGCCATTGCCGAATTGTACACCTTTAGCTTGGGCTTGTATCCTCGCTAAAGCCGCCTCAACCTTTTTTGTATTTGGATCAAAATCAACTCCTAGTTTTACCGCCATATAATGATATTACACCTAAACTCCGTGTAGTTTCATCATTTGTTCCATATTAAGAGATCCTCCTTGTTTCTTTACTTCGTCACCTAAATCTAGAGCTTTTTCATCGTTTGATTTGATATCATCTATGTCTTCTTTGCTTGCCCCAAAGTATGCTGATCCGCCCTCCGAAGACTGCGCCCTTGTTTTTGATTTTTCGTTTCTTTGATTTTGATAAAAACTAATTAGAAGCTCTGGATCTTTAGCTACGTTGTCTGGAATTTCTTTTTGAGAGTTTTTAAATATGTTTAAAAAGTACCTACCAAAAGATATTAACTTTAATTGATAACTTGTTAAATCGGCCAGCGGCTTACCAAAAACACCTATAACGTCCTCACAGAACGGCAAGTACATTGAAAAATAATCACTTAAAACGGCTTGAGAAATATTTGAGTCTTCAAATTTTTCGAAGAAATCTCTTTGTAGCTTAAATAGCTCCACCTCTTTCATATTTTCATTTAGATACAAATCTTCATAAACGCCTTTTTTAAAGTCCCTATCATAAAAAAGAATTTTATTTACTATAGTTTTTTGAACTTGATTTCTAGCATACTTTTCACTAGTCAAGCCAATAAGTTCTGACCTTTCATTTTCAAAAGATAATAATTCCTTTTCTTTTTCTTTGGATTTTTTAATAAAATCTTTTTGTTTTGATGGTAGAAAAGCTTGAGTGGACGCCTGTTTTAAATTATCAACATCTTGCTTTAGAGCTTGTATCAAAGTTTCATTTTTCAAAGACCACATACCTTGGTCTAATATGTCTTTAAGCCCTTGCTTTTCTGTCGGTAGGCCTTTTGATAGCCCCTCTTTTTCAAAAATTTTTGATTGAGACAGGACCTCTCTTTGCTCGAACTGAGAAAGGTGTTTTAGATATAAAGACCCAAAGGAGCCCCTAACAACGGTAAGGCCCTGAAGTATCTCTGAAACTATCTCTAAATTTATATCATTGTTCATCTTCCTTGATGAACTTTTCTATATCCTTTTTCTCTGCCGTTTGGTTATAGAACCAATATCCTACTACTTTGCAAATCTTTGAAGTAGCTTCAGATTCAAAACTTTCGTCTACTTCATATTTTTCATATAAATCTTCTAACTGTTCTTCAAAATCTTCTCCGTCAAAAAATGGTTTTTCTTCCTCTCCGTCTTCTGAAAATTTAGCTAGTTGAATAGCATACCAAAGCAAAACTTCTTTTTCCGCCTTGGAGTCTGCTGTATGTTGATAGACGGATTGCAAAGAAGATTCTAACTCTTGGAGTTCTCTTTTTAGGGTAATAATTTCTAATATAAGTTCTTCAGCCCTTTCTTTGCTTTCCTTTGTTTTTTTAACAGAACATAACTTATATTCATTTTCTAAATCATTGAGTTTTTTTAATGACTTTAAAAGCTGCTTAGACTCTTCTTCCGATAGGGCGCCTCCATTGTCAGCGTACTTTTTAATAAGCATTGCTTTTGTAACTATCCCCATCTTAATAGCCTTACTTAACTGAACTGAATAAAATACTTCAGCTTCATCAGCCATGCGCCTTGTCGGCTTTTTTACAAAAAACTTTACTGGTACACTAACCGTACGATTAGACAAGACGGTTTCTTCTTCTCCATCTTTGTTTTTTCTTTTGGTTTCTACCTGCTTTTTAACTTTTTTCTTTAATGTAAATTCGTAAATGTATTCTTTTGCCATAATTTTCCTTTTTCCGTAGTCTAACATTAGTTCTTAAATTTGAACTCTACTGTTAGGCTTTCTAACTCACTATTATAATCTCGCAAAACAGAATTTCCAATATCTAATATTTTTTTTCTATACATTTCGTAATGATCTTCGTCGAAATAATCCGCCATCTCAATCAACGGCTGAGATTCTTTCGGCAAATTATTGTATAGTTTTTCAAAATTTATCTCGTGAACTTTTTGCATTTCCTCTAGAGTTAACAAAAAAGACTTAAATAAATATCGAATGTGATGATCAGAGCGATCATACAAAAATTCTTTTGCAATCATAATATCCTTATACCTGAATTACTTTACACAAAAAAGTGTAAATATAGACATGGCCACTACCTTGATATCAGATTCTCAAAAAAACACGATCAAAGCTATTATTGATGACATCCACGAAACTTTTGCTAGGGATATAACTGTTTACGGAGAAGGCAAGAAGGTTTTAATCTCGTCCAGTTCCGAATATAATGGTATATATGGTAGAACTTCTAGCAATACATCTAGCACATCTAGAACCTCCGTTAAAAATGTAATCAAAGCCAGAATCAAATACATAAATGCAAGAGAGCAAAATCTTTCAGATGGAAACATTTCTAGTCAAATAGGCATAGAGACTATAGATGGCTCTGTCAGAATCACCGTAGATGAAAGCGGTTTTGTTATTTTAAAAGAAGCAAAAAGGTGCGAGTTTGAGGGAAGGAAATATACAATAGAAAGCAAGGGTAATCCTACTGGCATTTTTGGACCTCAATATTATCATTTTTATCTTTGCCCAATTGAAGAATAATGATATTAACTAGTTCAAATATATCTCAAATAAATAGGCAAGTGCCTAAACTTGCAAGGGGGCAAGTTCAAAAACAACTTACCCCAGCTTTTCAAAAGCTTAAAAACAAAATGATCGCTGAGTTTCTTAACCACCCAGTTACCCTTGAAATAAAAGCAGGAACAAGCTCTGGAAATATTAGCGGCACATTGGGAGGTGCTACAAATTTATTCTCATTCATAGGCTTTGAATCTGGCTCAGATCCTACAGATGCGATAGAAAAAGTTTTATACTCTACTGATTTTAGATTTACCAGGACAACAGCAAACTCGGTTGAGTTTGAAATTGATATGCCCGATGCTGCTGAAATATTCGCTGTAACGCCAATGCCTTGGGCCCCAGGAAGAAGCTGGGCAAAGGGAATAGAAACTGGTATATCTGGATTAGGGTATTATCTTAAAATAAGTAAAGACGGCAGTAGATCTGGTCTTGGAATACAATCACCTAGAAAAGTTAGAAAATCTGGATCTAGATTTAAAAATGTACAATATATATCAGCACTCATCAAGAAGTATCAAAAAGAATTTGCCAACCTTCAGGTTTAACAGTGTAATTAATAATAAATGAAGCCTCAATACAAACATGAATTAATGACAAGCTTTATGCTTTGGTTTGATCATGAACTTCTCCAAGAAGGAGAAGCTTATTCAAATAAAACTGGAACGCTTTACGCTCAATCAGATAGCAGACTACCAAATAGTTATATCTCACTTCAAAGTAACTATAAACAATGGGTAAATGATTCTTCAATTACTGGAGAGGTCGACCCAATAATTCCAACAGAATTTGAAGGTAGTGGCAGATCTAGTGATATTGTTTTTGATTTTGATAATGGTAGAATCATTGAAACTGGAAATACTTTTAGCGCAGGAGATGAACTAACTGGGACATTTGCCGTTAAGGATTTTAATATTTATCTCACAAACGAAACGGAAGAAGATTTAATATTAGAAAATAAATTTCAAATAAACAGTAGATATGGAGACTTGTCAATGAGTGGGATAGAGCCATACGATCAAGTTGTACCTGCAATATTTTTAAATTCAGAGTATATGAGAAACGAAGGATTTGCCTTTGGAGGTGAAGACTTAACTAAAAATATAATAAAAGCAGTAGTTATTTCGGACAGCGAATACCAATTAGATGGAGCTCTTTCTATTTTTGCAGACACTGCTCGTAAAAGATTTTCTAAAATACCTTTTTCTAATCACCCTTCTACGGAATATGGAGATGTAAAAGGTGAAACATACAATTATTTAAGTCTGGCTAGTTCTTATTCGTCGACAGCTCAATATTTCATAGAAGATGTAACCGTTTCAAAGTTTTCTGAAAGAGCGCAAAACAAACTACCTGGTAATCTAAAAATAGGTTTTATCGATTTTGATGTTTCCACAAACAGATTTCCCAGATCTTAATTTCACATTTTAAATTTTTAACTGTAAACAAATACATAAATTATGAGTAGAAATAGAGTCATTTATCAATCAGAAGCTTTGTTCGTCAGTAAGGACGTTGAATCCACTGGCAAGCGAGATCACATGCAACTTCGCAGAATACAATCAGCGAATTATTCTTTTAATGTCACCCGTACAGATTTGAATCAGTTTGGACAATTGTCCAGAATCGATTCGCTTATCCTGGAAGCGCCATCAGTATCCGCTGATATTTCTTACTATCTTGGAGATGGGTATAACGAAGAGGCTTTAAACTTCGCCAATTCAAACCTAAATGTAGGTTTTGTTTCTGGACAAATTGAGTCTACTAGCGGTCAAAATTTATATATTGCGACAGCTCCCGATGGTAAGGATGCTAATTTTGGTACTAATACTGGTTTTACTACCATTGGTATTGGTAACGCTTTCGTAACAGATTACTCACTAGAGGCTTCAGTTGGAGGATTTCCAACAGTTACTGTTTCCTTTGAAGGCTCCAACATTAATGCATCTGCAGGCGTAAGTGGATCTCCAGACGGATTTTCTGGCAAAATTACAGGAGCTGGCATTGACCCTGTTTCTGGTACTCCGCTAGCCAGTCAGATTTACGCTAATGCTAATGTTACTGATCCTGTAACCCGCATCGGCACTGGTATTGAAATTAGACCAGCAGATCCTGGCACTGACGCAGGAGTTGTATCAGCTCTTAGACCATCAGACATCTTTTTTGATCTAACGTCGGCAAATGGTGACACTATCTCAGATATTGATAACACTAATGGTTGCCACGTTCAAAGCGTTTCTTTAAGCATCCCTCTAAGCAGAACCCCAATTGAAAGACTAGGAACAAGATTCCCGTTCGCCAGAACAGTAGATTTTCCAATTACCCCAACACTTAGTGTTTCTGCTATTCTTAGTGAAGTGGAAGAAAAGTCACTAACGACTATTGTTGACTCGGATGACTTTATTCCTAGCGCTACGATTACCATTAAAGATGGTACCGCAGATAACAATGACGCTGCTATTTACAAGCTTACAAATCTTAAACTTGATTCTGAATCATTTAGCTCTAGCGTTGGCCCAAATAAAACAGTTGATCTCACCTTCAGTGTTTCTGTTGGTGGCCCAGACGATACAGTAAATAACATTTTCTTTTCTGGAGCAAATACAGATGAAAAATTTGCTTTAAAAAGAATTGTTCTTGATGGCGCTTCCTTAGAGCCTGATGAAACTGTAAAAATCAATGGAGTTTCATTCAGTCAAGCAGACCCAGGTCCTAAGACTGTTGGGTACATGCATGGACAATCAGAGCGCGTCTTCAAAGTTAACTATACTGGTGACGCAAATCTAAATATAGGCTCTATTGCAGGCGGAACAATTACTGGATTTCTATCTGCCGATGATAGAACCTCGGATGTTGCAGACGGCCTCACCGCTGCGTCTGGCGCTGCAGGCGGATTCCTTGAGTTTAAAGCTGATATTGATTTAGATGGTCTTTACGACAATACTGGCTCTAACAGCGAAGAAACAATAACTGGTACAATTACTCAGTCATAGCATATAATCAATTTAGGGTGGAGCTAACGCTAAGAAGCCCTTCCAATTTACAAAACCCCCTCAAATGAGGGGGTTTTTTTATACACAAAAAAGCGCGACCTAAAAGATCACGCTTAAAAAGATATATTTTTAAATTTAAATTAATCTTCAGTTGTTTCTATTGCAGCCTCAATTCCTCCTACTTGCCTTGGACTAGCTTGGAAGTTATTGTAGTTGCCTATAAGGGTCTCTAGGGCGTCGTAGGAGTCTTTGGCCAAACTTTTGTATACCTTTGATACCTCGTTCTTATTAACGAACGTAATGGCGTTGTCACCGTCCCTAACGCTAACAATGTTACCATTAGTGTCGTCTACAATACCACGAATTGTATTTCTAGTTTGTTTCGTATAGTAATGATACATATACATTTCCTTGTAAATATTCTGTTCTTCTAAATTTAAACCATCCACATTCCCAGCTGATCCAGAAAAACTAGTAAATAAAACATTATTTAATTTACCCAAGTTCGAGTCCAACCATCCAGAAATAGATGATACAGATGGAGAAGCTGCAGAATCAAATTCTGTAGTGCTTATTGATGTGGCTAAATTTTGTAAATCACTCATGATTGCTTTCTATATTCCTTTACGATTATTCCAATAATCCTATCACGATCAAAACTAGGATTAAATCCAAGCCTTGCTGCAGTTGACTGCAAATCGGACAAAGTTTTTCCGCTTAATACTTCACGCAAAGAGGAGGCGCTATCAGCATTTTCGAAAGCTTCGGATAGAGCCCCTTTTTCTTGTTTTTTGGCCGAGCTTGTCTGCACAAATCCGTTTGTAGAGCTCCATGAATGAAAAGCTTTAAGTAATTCTTCTTTTTGGTCTGCCTCAGAAGAGTATATTCTCGCCGCAACTCTATTTGCTAATACCGCCATTTTGTCTCTTGACATTGTTTCTAAATTTCTTCTGAATACTCTGACATCTGCAGTTTTAAATGGACTTACGGTGTCGACTCCATAAATTTTTTCTTGTTCTTCGGCAAAATCTACCTCATCTCTTTCTTTTCCATCTGTATATTGCAAGTCGCCTATTTCTGGCTTGTCGCTAATTAAGTCATCTACTTCTGGTTTTTGCACCACTTCATCATCTTCATCATCTTCATCATTTTCAATAGCAGTAGCTACATACAGGTCTTCTGTATCTTGATTTGAATTAGCTTCTATGATTTCTTCCTTTAAATCGTGAAGATATTCTTCTTCCTTTTCGTTTGATATATTGTCCATAGGTTATTATAAAATATGTTTACTGTATTTACACAAAAAAAGCCGCCCCATACGGGACGGCTTAGTTTTGAATTGATTATTTCTATTAAACGACAACTCCAACAAGAGCACGATTGTCAAGAACAATGCGGCCTTCTTCGAGTGAACCGAAGTAACCGACCTTGCTTTGGCGGATGCTATATTGGTCGTCAGCAATAAGATTAAACTCACCACCGTTTTCAGCGTCAACAGCAACTGGGCGAACCAATGATTCGCGGCTGCGGTCGATACCTAGTACAATCTCATCCTCACCGTCAGCGAAAGTCTGGCCATCAGTGCCATCGTTCTGCTGAGCAGGTGTGATGCCAGCAGCAGTAGCGGCAGCAGTAAACGCTGTGTTGAACTTCTGATTTTTGCCCATTTCATTAAGCTCAATGACATTGATGCCATAGAAGCTAGGAGCACCAGCTGCCCTGTAAGCTTCTTCAGCGATGACATCGTTATTTTGAACACCATTAATTGGCTGATAAGCGATAGCTCTTAGGCTTTCAACGATTTCTGGAGAAACGATGATATCAGTAACTCCCTTGCCTCTGCCTGCGTCTGGAGTGCCACCCGAAAAAGAGGTAACAATTCTCTTGGACTTAGTCATCATTGCATTTAGATCAGCAAGACTAAACTTGTTTCTTGTTGCAGAAGCTAGAAGATGGCTGATACCAACACCTGCTTGTACTGTTGAAGCATTTGCCAGAGCTGACATAACTACGTTAGCAGAGATTGTGTTTTGCTTAGCAAGAATTTCTTGTGCAACACGAGTCATTGTCTTAGCGACAACATCCATGCGGCTCTTAGCGGCATAACGACGATCAAAGCTTACAGCTGAATCGAGGCTGTATGTGGCGATCTTAAGCTCAGACGATGTTGGAAGAACTTCCGAAGTTGGAAGGCCACCAGCACGGCTTTGGCTAAAGACTTGAATGTAATCTTCATCTGCGACGTCGAAGTACAGATCCAACGGAATCGAAGGATTGTCATCAGCGTTGTACTGAAGAGTAGTAAAGAGGTTCGACAAGACAGGAGCCTGGTTGATAACCTCTGCGAGAACAGGGCCGATAAATTCAGCAAGAGCAGTTTGAGCTTCATAAGCAACATCGCGGTTGCGGGAAGCCATCGCCTTGACGAGTTCGATTTGTTCGGGAGTATTTTTTAAAGTAATTTTCATATTATTAAATTCCTTTCAATTATCCTAGCTTGACAACAACATAGTCGCCAGCGAATTGATCTGTAAGACCGCCTGAAGAGACGCGTGAACCAGTTGCAAGAACCATACCGATGCGAGTGTCGCCTACAGTGCGTCCTGCAACGCCAGTGATTTGGCCATCATCAGCAACTTCAAAACCTTCGCCAATTGCGAGACCAGCAGCAGAAAGGCTTTCACCTACAAGAGCTTTTTTGCCAAGAGTAAAGATACCCTTAGTTGCAACAGGAACTGTTTGGCCAGGAAGAACAGCTTGAAGCTCTTCTTTCTTGGTTGTGTTGTAAAGTAGCTTTTCGCCGTTTTCATCAGCAATAGCTGTTTGATTTAGTGTCAGTCCAAGAGGAGATTCACCAGCATTAGCGGCTGCAACTACTAAAGCAGTATTAGCTGGATACATGTCAGTGCTACCCAAGAATGGGGCGCTTGTATCGCCGAGAGAAGAGTGAGCTGTATAAGCAACTGGTTCTGCATTAAAATCACCAGTAGTGATTTTAACGAAGACTCCGTTTGATCCTTCGTTATCAACAGTTGTGTTAGCGAGGGCTGCGCCAGTTTCGAGAGCGTAGAGGTTTACAACGTCTTGCTCGTCATACTGACGGAATGGTAATAGTCTAAGTGCCATAATTTTATATTTAGTTAAATTTTGTTTTTAGTTTTAGTTTTATCCAAGGATGTTATCGCGGCTAAACGCAGCAGCAAATTTGTCCTTCAAAGTTGTTTTAGAAGCTTGAGCTTCGTTATTGTTAGGAAGAGCTTCTTCAGTAGCTTCTGCATTTTCAAGAGCTTTTTCAACATCAACTTCTTCAGCTGTAGCTTCTTCAGCTACGACTTCAGATGCTTCTGATGTGCTAAGGCGCTTTTCGATTTCAGCTTCGACGCGAGCGGCGATTGCTTCTTCTTGTTTTGCTTTAACTTCTTTATTTTTTGATGCCCAAAAAACTTCAAGCTCACCCTTCAGAGATGCAAAGGATTCTTCACTTGCGTCAAGTCCCTTAATCTTTTCGGCGATGAATGCGCTGTCGCTTTCTTCGAGATCATAAACAGAATCAATTTCTTCCATACGAGCATTGAATGCGGCAACTGCTTCTTGAGCAGCTTTTTCACTTTCAAATGCATCGATGCGTTCTTGAGCAGTTTTAAGTTCTTCCTTGATAGATTCTACAGAAGCTTGAAGCTCTTCTCTCGCAGCAGCGATTTCAGCCTTCTCTGTTTCGGCAGCTTCTAGAGAAGCTTTGTACTCATCATCTTTTGATTTAATGGCTTCGGCAAAAGTCGAAGTCATGCCAGCGACAGCTTCTTCAGAAAATTTCTTTTCTG
>Ga0181410_1000324_pt1 | contig 21380 bp, 31 predicted proteins | sample 33SPOviralmetaG_FD_130112 | JGI IMG/M metagenome (GOLD analysis project Ga0181410, IMG submission 130112) | Marine viral communities from the oligotrophic San Pedro Time Series (SPOT) site, San Pedro Channel, CA, USA - 33 SPOT_SRF_2012-06-20 | ecosystem: Environmental > Aquatic > Marine > Strait...
TTAACAATATTAACGATGAGGGTGAATGTATAACAAGTGGTGAATTAACGGGAGTAGATTTAACGGGAATTGCAACGGGTGCTGAGTTGTTTGTAAGTTCTGCAACTGCGGGAGAATTAGTTACTACTGCACCAACGGGAGAGGCTAATTTAATACAAAAGATAGGTAAAGTAATTAACGGGGGAAATGGAGGAGCATTGACGGTGCTAGGAGCATTTAGGACAAATGCAGTACCTAATTTAAATAGTGCTAAAATATTTCTAGGAAACGCTAGTAATCAATCAGTATCTGCTACAATTAGTGGTGATGCAACAATATCAGATACGGGTGTTATAGCATTAGCATCTGACATAGTTAGAGTAAATTCTGCACCTACTATAAATAAAATAGCAGTTTGGAATGATTCAGTAAATGAATTAAGAAGTGATTCTACAATATCTATAGCAACAGATGGTACAATTACATTATCTCAACCTAATAGTGATGATCCAATAGTTGTAACTAACTCTTACAACATAGGTGGAGGGAATATTGCTAATGTTACGGGCGTAAATAATCTAGGGTTTGGTAAAGATAATTTATCTAGTTTAACTACGGGAACACAAAATGTCGCAATAGGAAGGGATGTATTAAAAGTAAATACAGAAGGACTTTCTAATGTTTCTGTTGGATATTTATCTTTAGAAAGTAACACTACGGGAAATAGTAATATTGCTATTGGTGTTCAATCACTACAAGCAAACACTTATTCAAGTAATAATATATCTATTGGGCAAAGTGCATTAGTATTAAATGTTACGGGAGCAAATAATACTGCTATTGGGTATACATCATTGGGAGCAAATACTGCTAGTAGTAATAGTACTGCGTTGGGATATTTATCTTTACGCAATAGTACGGGAGCAAATAATACTGCTATTGGTAAGGATTCGGGTTCTGCAATTACAACGGGTTCAAACAATGTAATACTTGGATCATTTACGGGAAATTCGGGAGGAACGGACATAAGAACATCAGACAACAACATTATCATTTCAGATGGTAGTGGGAATAATAGAATACAAGTTGATAGTGGGGGTAATGTGGGTATTAGTTCAACATCACCAAGCAACCCCGCAAGTTTTGGATCAAATTCAAGATTTTTAACCTTAGAATCTCCTATAGTTGGTGGTTCTGAAACAGTTTCTGCTTTAGAGTTGTTAGGTTCGGGTGGTAGTTCTGCTACATATAGAATGGCTAATATTGGAATAGGTACAAGAGCAAGTACTCATTATTATGCTCAAATAGACTCGCTAACAGAAGGAACGGGTGGAGTAGGTGGAAGTTTAAGATTTTCCACAACCGAAAACGCATCAACTACTGCTCCATCTGTAAGACTCACCATCTCATCGGGGGGTACTGCTACTTTTGAAGGATTAATAAAAGGAAAAGGTGGTTATCAAATACTTAACGGAGCAACTGCTTACGGTGGTATTTATACTTATGCGGCTATATCGGGTTCGGGTACAGATTACAACCCAACCCTTTTTAGTGAAGGTAATTTGTATTTTGCAACGGGGGGTAATGCTACTAAAAAACTTACCATCTCATCGGGGGGTAATGTGGGTATTGGAACTAGTGGAACGCCTAGTGATAAACTGCACGTAGAAAATGGTAGTATAAGATTAAAATCAAACTCAGACGGATCTACGGGAATACTTAAATTATATGATGCTGCTGGATCTGAAAGTGGACAAGTATATCCTAGTGGAGGAGACTTAAGAATATACTCTCCGAATGATGTGATATTTAATAATGGAGGTAATGTGGGTATTGGAACTACTTCGCCATTAACCATTAATGGAAATGTAGCAGCAGGTAGCGGATTACACGTTAACGCTAGTAGTGGCTATGGTGTTTCAGTTTTAGATGGAGCAGATGGTTCTCAAATGTTTTTCAACGATAGGGGAGCATCAGTAAATTCAAGATTATGGAGGTTATTATGTAACGATGGTTCATTCAGTATAAATGCAATGAATGACAACATTGGTGTTAAATCCTCAGCACTCACCATCTCATCTACGGGTGTTGCTACATTTTCAAATTATATTGACACACCCGAAGTAAGGCAAGGTGGAGAATTTATGATTGGGCGATCTAGCAATATTATAAGAATGGGTAGTGGTGATGCATCAGATTCTTTAGCATTTTATGCGGGAGGTTCTCAAAGACTCACCATCTCATCGGGGGGTGCTGCTAATTTTAGCAATCATATATATTCACAATCTACATTACTTACAACTGACGGAACTACGGCGAATTACAGATGGCAAACTTATAACAATGCTAGTGATGATGCTTATGTAATTAATAGCAGAAATAAAGGCGATGTTTTAAAAATAGGATATACAACAGGAAATATCGGGATTAATCGTGATCCACACTCAGATTATAAGTTATATATGATGGGGGATTCTGCAACAAGTGCAAAATATATTTTTGTAACTCTTAATAGTGCTGGCTATGGTGTTCTTCACGCTCGTAATGATGGCGCGGTATATGCGGGATTAATAGCATCAGATAGTGGGACAGATTTAGTATTAAATTCTTCGGGTTTTATTTGTAAAAAAAGCAGTTCTATAAGATATAAAAAAGATGTAGAAAATATTGATATTGGGTTGGATTTTATTCTTTCTTTAAATCCAGTAAAATATAATTTAAAATCTAATGATCAAAAACAAGTTGGTTTTATTGCAGAAGATTTTTCTGATGAAAGATTTGTAAGTTATTCCCAAGTTGATACTAAAGATAAATCAAAAGGAACACAAAAAGAAGCAGTAAATTATTCGCAATTAACAGCAGTTTTAACCAAAGCAATCCAAGAACAACAAACCATAATAGAAGATTTAAAAAGTAGAATTGAAACACTAGAAGGGTAAGGGTTACCCACATTATTAAAACAAGAGTAAATTATGAAAAAAATAGAACCAATTTCAATATGGCAGAATGGTACAACCAAAACTGCCACACAGTTACAAGTACAAGGTACAAGTGTAACTTTAGGAAGTAGTGCATCTTTTTATTGGCAATTGCTGACAGAAGAAGGACATCAAGTATCAAGTGGTAACCTCGGAATTAGTGGTGAGCAATATACTGCTTGGGGTGCAGATGATGATTACGTTTACACAATTGTAGTAGAGGATTTAAACCTTACAATTATAGAACCATCTGAGGAGGCATCAGCATAAGATTATTTATCTTTGAGTATTATTAATTAAAACAAATACAGAATGTTTGAAAACAAAACAATTTCATTTAAGGAGGCAGAAGATTATCACAAAGGTTTAATTATGTTAACCAATGCGGTAGAAGCCTCAGAAAAAGGGGTAGGTTTAGATTTAACCTATAAACTAATACAAGGATTAAAAAAGATTGAGGAGCAAGTTGAATCAATCAATAAGGCTAGGACTAAATTATACGAGGTTTACGGCACTTTAGATGACAAAGGTGTACTTACACCACATAAAGGAAAAGAAGAGATTCTAGAGCCTTTAAATAAGGATATAGAAGAGTTTTTAGCTAAAGAAGATGAGTTTAGTTTAATTAAGGATAAAATTAAAGTCGAGGATATAAAACATCTCATATTAAAGCCAAGTTTCTTGATTTTATGGGATAAATATCTTGAAGGATTAGAAGAATATGAATGATAGTACAAAAGATGTAAGGGGTTATATTTATGGGTTGTTAAATGATAACATAACCTATGATGCTAGTGCAGTTCCCGTAGTTGCTAAAGCTACAGATGAAACTACATATCCCTTTATTGTTGTACAAGCAACGGGATTGGTTGACGATCCGTTAAAAGATAGATTTGGGGGTGTGTATGAGGTACAAGTACAAGTACACACCAAATACCCATTAAACTACGGAGGGCAAGATGATTGCGATGATATATCCAACTCAATTCTCCAAGCAATAAGAGTTAGAAACGCTACATCAGACTTTGGTGCTGACACGATGTATATATTTAAACAGACCAACCAAAGGTATCTTGAGGATGACGATGGGCAATATGAATATTTTACAAAAATATTGGTGTTTGAGTCAAATGTTATAAGTAATGCTTGATGGAAGTTTATTTGTTTTATATATTGATGACGATCAACTTTTACTTTCAAAATCCAATAATATATCATTTAGTGGTGAAGCGCATGACATATCTACTAAAATACCAATTATAATATCATCTGATACTAGTTATTATTGGGAGGCTGCTAATACAAATTGGGAGTTGTCTGATTTTACTTGGGATCAAACTTTATATCAAAGTCTTTATTCGGGATGGAAAGAGGTAATGATGGGAATGAGATCGGGCAATTTCTCGGCAGAAGGATTATTAGATATTAGATCAGAAGGTGCTTTTTGGGAAAAAACAAATAATTATTGGGATTCTTACGATCTTAATTGGGAGAATGCTCCTAAAATAGAAAGCGTTTCATCTGTTTTAGACCAATATCTAATAGAAAGAACTAAATTAAAGTTTGATTTAATAAGTGATGGTGTTGCTTATTTTAGTGGATATTGCTATGTTAATCAATATGAAGTTATAGCCAATAATGAGGATGTATTGTCTTATAACGCAGATTTTAACATTACGGGTGTTACTGAGTAATAATATTCTTTTTTTTATTTATCTTTGAGTAAAATATTAAAAAATGAGTGTAATCAACGGAACTGAACTAACCTTATACGTACCTAACAACGATGCATCCGCAACGGCTGATACATGGATAGCTATAGCCTTATCAAAGTCTTCAAGTTTATCTATTTCGGGAGAAAACCCCGACATATCTACAAAGTCAAGTGCTGGGTGGAGTGAAGTAATTGGTGGTCAGAAAAGTTGGAGTATAGATTTTGAAAGCATGGTTGATCTTTCACTTACTGCTGAAGCAACGGGACAAGATCAAACTAACACGGGTATACTTACTTTATGGACATATTTTTCTCAAAGAGCAAAACTAAAAGTAGCTTGGGGACAAGGAGGTAACTTTTGGTATGGTTTCGCATACATAACCTCTTTAGACCAAAGTGCAGAGGTAGAGCAACCCGTTAGTTTTAGCGGTAACTTAGTTGGAAGTGGAGTCCTTGCTTTAGGATCATCAAATCCTCCAACATTTGCAGCACCTTAATTATATTAATTAAACAATAATTTTATGGCAACAAACAAACACAGAGGCACTTGTCTAATAGACATTGGTGATAAAAAAAGAGGATTAGTCTTCAATATGAATACTTATGCAATATTTTGTGAAGGTATGGATGTTGAATTATCAGAGATAGAGGATGCTTTTAATGGTAAAAAACAAGCCAAGGCATTCTGTTGGTTATTGTATGCTGGATGTGTGGCATATGATGAAAAGATTAGTGGTGATATAGATTACACTATTCACGATTTCTATGATTGGGCAATGGATGTATCAGAGGACGATTCAGCAAAAGTTATGAATACAATGATAGGTTCTAGAGAATTAAAGAATGACAAGAACAACGGATTATCTAGAAACGTTGTAGAATCTAATAAGAGTGATTCAAAAAAAAATTAGTTACATGGGATGATATACTAGACCAAGCAATTGGTACTTTAGGAATATCTCCCGACATCTTTTGGAACATGACTTGGTCAGACTTTATAAGGTCTATTGAGTCATGGGTTCATAATCATAATCAGCATTGGGATAGGACAAGGTACTTAGCTACCTTGACTATCAATTGTTCTTTTGGCAACAAGAAAAGAGTATCTCCAAAAGACTTATTTAAACTACCTCACGATAACGCTGATGAAAGAAAAACCCCTCTACCTACTCACGAAGAGATAAAATCTGTTATTGGTAAAGCCATAAAATTACCTATATAATATTAGTTAAATTTGTGTTATGGCATTAGGAGACAATAAATTATCAGTTTTCGTTTCACTCAGAGCGGAAAAATTTCAGAAAGGAATAAAGCAAGTACAATCGGGTTTTAAAACATTAAACAGAACCATTGGTGCTTTTTCAACTGCTTTTGTTGGTCAACAAATATTTCAATTATCAAAACAATTTGCCGATGCTGCTGGTGAGATGGAAACCGTTGAGCGTAGTTTTGCTAGGTCTTTTGCTGGAATATCTAGTTCTGTTGAAACTGAGTTAGGTAAATTAGCTGATTCACTTAACAGAAATGAAACACAACTAAAAAAAGGAGCGGTTTCTTTTAATGCATTTTTTAGTGGACTAGGTTTTGTCAGTAAAGAAGCTGCTGATATGTCTGTAAAAATGCAGACATTATCTTTAGATTTAGCCTCATTTTTTGGTATAGCAGATTCAAATGCACAAAAAAGATTTTTATCCGCATTAGCTGGTTCTCCCGAAGTTTTAGATCAATTTGGTATTAACCTAAAGCAATCTGCATTACAATTAGAATTGTATCGAATGGGTTTAAAATCAACGGTACAAAATACTAGCGAGGTAATAAAAACCCAAGCAAGGCTTAATATAATAATGCAAGCCATGACTGATTCGGGTATTATTGGAGATGCATCTAGAGGATTAGATACCTATCAAGGTCAATTAAAGCAATTTGATGCTGCTTGGATTACTTTTTCTGAATCAATGGGTAAGGTAGTTATACCAGCTATAGTAGCAACACTATCAGCAATAAGTAAATTATTTAAGGCTTTTGTAAGATTTAAAGAGATTCTTACTTTTGATCCTAAGGATGAAAGTGCGTTGCAAAGAAGCGGTAGACTTAAAGAAGAATTAAAACTCCTTAAAGAAAAGTATACTTTAATTGAATTAATAGCAGATGCTACTCCTAAAGTTGATAAAAAAACTCCAAAGCAAACAAAAGAAGCTGAAGAAGCGGTTAGAAAAATTCCCGTTGGTGAAACGCTAATTAAAAGTCAACAAAGAATACTAACAAAAGAAGAAATTAAAGACTTACTTGTATTAAATAAACAAATTAAAAATACTAATGAACTAAAGAAAAAAATGAACGATGTCGGTATTGAAACAAAAAATATCTCTAAGGATTTATTGCGTTTGACTGATATGAAGAGGGTGATTGATGTTAAAGTCGCTGATCAACTTAAAGAAGAAAAAACAACAAGGGATGGAATTTTACAAGACATACAATCAGAAATTGATTCAATTAACGGTAAAGTTGAAAAAGAAAAGGAATATGATCAACTAGTTAAATTAAGTAGTAAAGAACTTTTAGAACTAGCTGCAACTCAAAAAAAGATAAATATATTAGAAGGTGAAAGAGTTCGAATTACGGGTGAAGGTAAGGAAGAGTTAGAAGCAAGTAAATCATTTTATGAAGATTTGGTTAGTTTATCTAAAAGGATAAAGCCAATCTCAGATATGCCTAAAAGACAAGTTTCAATAGGTGATAAGGAACTTAACATGAAGACGGGTCATATTGAAAGAGTAACATCTGAAGAAGCCGCTGATAATTTAGGTAATCTTTTAGGTTTGGGAACGGTATCTGAACAAGAAAAAGCAATGCAAGACTTGATAGCAAGAAATACTGCTGGATTGGCTAAAATTGCTAGTAAATCTAAACAAGGAATGGATGATGCTGGTAAAAAATTATCAGAAGCTGGAATGACTTGGATTCAACTTATAAGACCAATTACAGATGCTTTTTCTGAAATGTTTATGCAAATGTTAACTCCTCCCGATACTACAATTAGTAAAGAAGAGCAAAAAGAAAAAACAATAGCTGCATTTGCTGGCATAATGGTTGGTTTAGGACAAGCTATGATGAGTTTAGGAATGGGTGGAATACTACTTGCAAAAGGACAAGAGTCAATAGGTTCGGGTAATATAGGACCAGCTATAGCAATGTTGGCTGGTGGCGCTGCCTTAGTAGCGTTAGGTAAAGGACAATTACAAAAAGTAAAAAATAGCGCACACGCAAGAGAACAAGCAACGGGAGGGGGTGCAAATGATGGTAGCAATGGTAATAGCATGGCTAGTTTTCTTAAAGCAGTTCAAGGAGAACAAACATTTAGGATAAATGGTGCTGATTTGGTTAGTGTGTTGGGTAGACAAAATAATTTTACAAATGCAATAGGAGGATAAAGTATGGCGATATATAGAAATAAATACACATTAGAATTTGATGATGTTATAGAAGGAGAATTTAATGATTATAGACTAGAAATAAATAAAAAAGCAGCAGAAACAACAACTAATAATGTTACTATTGGTGCAACTAATAATAGTGGTGAAACTATAAATCAATTTGATCCCGTAAGAGTTGTATCGGGTGAAGTTGTAAGATCAAAAGCATCTGTAAGTAGTAGTATGCCAAGTACGGGTATAGCAACCATAGCCATTGCTAGTGGCACTACTACATCTAATGGTATTTTAGCATCGGGTGTTATTGAAGGAGTACCCTCACAAGTAATTGGGTATGATTATTATGTTGGAGTAAATGGAGGAACTACTAATACTGCGCCAACGGGTACTAATATTGTTCAAAAAATAGCAGTACAAGTAGCAAATAATTCTGTTGCTATATTAGATGTAACACAAGAATTAACGGGATCGGGAGAACCTATAAAACTAACCTATGAGGGTGATGATATTTTTAAACCAATTAGGGCAAGTTATTTAGATATTGATTTTGTTAAGGTAAATGATTCAGACAATTATGATGATTTATTCTTAGCTGAAAACGATACGTTTCAAGTATTATTATATAAAAATTCAAATATATTTTGGCAAGGTTGGGTGGGTTCTCAGTACATATCAGAACCATATATTTCTGCACCTTACAATATAACCATTAAGGCATATGATGGGTTGCATTTATTAAAGGAATTAAGTTATATAACACAACCCGAATGTGCAAGATTTTTGGATGCTAGTGCAACTTATCAAGTTGATAGATGGGGTTATCAGCAGTTTAATAGAGTAATAGAAAAGATGCTTTATTTTACGGGATTAACTGCTATTTCAAATCACGTATACTATGCCGTAAATATGAAGTCTACAAGTCAAACGGATTACGATGATTTTGATAGATATAATAGAATACATCATCACACTTACTTAGTTGAGGAGGGAAAATCAAAAACAATGACTAAGGTTCTTGAGGATATATTAACGGGTTTAGGGTTAATTATATATCAAAGAGATGCAAAATGGTGTATTGTAAAGCCATCTGATTTAACGCTTACGAGTACTAAAAATAATTGTATAAAAACATCTAGTTGGATCGATGAATCAACTACTAACCAAAGTTATTCAACAAGTGTTAGGAATACAGACATATCATCTAGTTTTTATAGTGATGATGTACCATATAAGCAAATTGATGGTGCTGCAAACATGACCTTACAATTTCCATTAAAAAGAGTAACAATAAAAGATGAATCTGATAGTAATGGCTTAATAGGTACATTTGGTTTAGATGAGGTAATAGATACAACTAGTAATGGATTTAATGATTGGACTAGTAATGATGCAGATGCTACAGAAGTAGTTGTTTTTAAATATTCTGATCCAAATATACCGATTGAAGGGCAAAGTGATTATCAATCTTACATGGAAATTGATTTAGCATCAACGGGTGTGGTTATAAATGGTGAGTCTGATGATCCACATTTAATTAATGGTGAAGACAAAACAAATATTACAACAAATACCTCATTGCCAGCATATAAGTTAAAGTTTAAGATGAGAGTTTTAGCTGCTGGAGTAACATCTAATGATGAGTTAAGGGTATTGATATCACCTAGACTAACTAGAATTGATAATGGCAATGTTTATCATTACTACACTAAAGAAGGTACTCAAAGTATAGAAGATGCGTGGTTAACTGATGCAGAAGCAGCAGCAGATACTAGCTATAGTATGAATTATATAACTATTGAAGGCAAGGGTAGTGTTAATAGATGGAAAACATATGAAATATTTTTTAAACCATCATTTATTAATGTTAATGTTACCTTACCTCTTTACGGTGCATTTGCAGTTTTAAAATCAAGTGGTGGTGGCGCATCTCAGCCACAAACTGCTCCATATGCTTATTATTATGATGTCACTTATTCTGACATAGAATTAATTCCATTACCATCAAACCCAAGTTCGGGTAAGCAAGCAGTAAGTTCATATGATACGGTTGATCATATTGTTGAGAGTCCTAATAATTATAATTTTATTGAAGATAAAACGGTAAACTTTGGATCAAAAATAAGTAATACGGGGGGTAATAGGTTGATTGCTTTTGATGATGATATAACAAACTCAACTTATGCTTTATTTTTAGCTAATACAGATCAGCCATTAAAATCATGGTTAAATTGGAGTGATGGAGTATATAGTAATAAAACACTACAAATGCATTTAGCTATGTCTTATATGTATTTATATTACAAACCCGTACGAAGAATTGAAGGTACACATTATGGTAATATGAAATATGGTGATTTATTGGTTGTAGATAACGGATTAAATGGTTCTCAAGGTAAGTTTTTCCCATTAAAAGTTGTTTTTAATTTTAGAATGGCAAGGGTTGATTTTACGGGAGATGACTTATTAGATAATTCATCAATAGATACATCTGATTTCGTCACTAAAATAAGATATAGTAGTAAAAATACATCTCATATTGAAACGATTTAATAATTATTTGGAATTTTAGATAGTCTTTATTAGACTTGTAGCTGAAATATTTTTCACATAAAACAAATGCGTATGAATAAATCAGTAAATGAAAAGCTATTTGCTCTTCAAAATGAGATAGGTGCTATTAGCAAAGATGCTAAAAACCCTTTCTACAAGAGTAAATACTTTGATATTAATTCTTTAATAAACCAACTACAACCTTTACTCCAAAAACATAAACTACTACTATTACAACCAATTGAGGAATCATTGGTGTATAGTAAAATGGTTTGTGTAGATACGGGTGAGTTTGTTGTTAGTTGTATGAAGTTACCCGAAATACTTGACCCACAAAAGATGGGTTCTGCGGTAACATATTATAGAAGGTATACATTGGGTTCATTGTTGGGATTACAATCCGTAGATGACGATGCTAACCTTGCGATTGGTGCTGGTACGAAACCCGTAAAAGCAAGACCAAAAAAGGAAAAACTATCAAAGGATAGATTTGATAAAGCAATTAGTGCTTACAAAGAAAATCCCGAAATAGTTAAAGACAACTTGAGAAACTTTGAGTTAGACCAAGTTCAAATCAATAAATTAAAATCACTTAAAATAACTTTATAATTATGGCAGATTTATATTTTGCAAAATTGAATCTTGAGGCATTAGCAGCCTTAAAGGAAAAAGCTTACAATGGTAAGTATTTAGATGTGGCAGTATGGGTTAATAATGATTTAGATCATACTGATGACAATGAGAATTGGAAAGCAATTTCTATATCTCATGGTAACAAAAAGAAAGGTGAAGATGTTGTTTATGTTGCTAACGGTAAGAAATACGTTCAGCAAGAAACAATGCCTTTTTGATGTTTGAGATTGTTAAAGTAATTGAAGATATGTCTAATAAGATGTATCATTCAGTAGGGACGGAGATTATATCTTCGTCCTATTTAAAAGGTGTTTATAAGCATTCTATTAAAAGAGCAAGCGTTCCATTAGAATCAAATGATGCTTTAGTTTTTGGATCACATTTTCACGATATGTGTGAGTATGGTGTTGAAGAGTTTGAGAATAAGTATTCTGTCATACCCGATGAATGTTCAAACAAAAGAACAAAACTATACAAGGATTTTATAGCTAATAATAAGAATGCAATAACTAAGGTTGATTACAAGAAAGTTAGTCTTATGTATGATAGCTTAAATAGTAATTCATTCTATAGGGACTTGGAAGACAATTATAGTTCTTATGCTGAGTATAGTTTTTTTGCTAAGAAAGATGGTTTAGATTTTAGAATAAGACCCGACAAGTATTACTCATACGATTCAAAGATTGTCTATGTGGTTGATTTTAAAACTTGTCAAGATGTAACTAAATTTAAGTTTGATGTTAACACATACAATTATGATTTACAAGCGGTTTTTTATGCGGATGTACTTGGCATCAATCCCTCTGATTTTTATTTTATTGCTATTGAAAAAACATTTCCATACACGACCCAAATATTTGGATTATCGGATCACGCAATTGACAGAGGAAGAGCCAAAATGGATATAGCCATTGACAGAATACAGAAAGGTGATGATGGTGTTGGTTATGAAATAGTACATAGGATATGAAAATATTATTAACAAATAATCATTTAAACACTTTTGGTGGTTCTGAGAATTGGACATTTACGGTTTACTCTACTTTAAAAAAGCTAGGGCATTCTGTAGATGTTTTTGCTATTGATGTAGGTGGTGTAGGTACTGAAAGATTTGGTTTAGTCCATACTACTATACCTAATGTAACTTATGATTTAATTATTGCAAATCATAATAGTTGTGTAAATATTGTTTTGGAGAAGGCTAAGTATTCAAAACTTGTTATGATGTGTCATGGCATTGTCCCTCACTTAGAGCAACCAATTAAGGGTGCTGATAGGTATATTTCTATTTCAAATGAAATACAATATCATTTATTACTGCTGGGGTATAGAAGTGATGTAATACTAAATCCCGTTGATTTGGATGTTTGCTATCCAACTAAGCAATTAAACGAAACACCTAAAAAGATATTTGCTTTATGTCAAAACATAGGCGCACAAGAGAACGTAAAATCACTAGGATTGGAAACTCAATGCATTCCACCAACAAGAGGTGCTAGATTAGCAATTAGCAATGATACATTTAATGAAGTAGACATATGTGTTGGTTTAGGTAGATCAGCTTATGAGTCATTGGCTTGTGGTAGATGTGTTGTTGTGTATGATGCTAGAGGATACAACGGTGATAAATACGATAGTATTGTTACTAGAGAAAACATTGGTGAATTACTTAAAAATAATTTATCGGGCAGAAGATTTAACAAGCCATTTAATAAGACTAAAATTCTTGATGGCATTGATAAATTGTATAGACCAAATACTGACTACTACAGAAGTATAGCAGAAGATTACTTTGATGCTAAAAAAATAGTTAACCAAATAATAAAATGAAAGTAGCTATAACAAGAGTTAGAAATGAAGAGGTAATACTTAAATCCACATTGGATAGATTGTCATATCACTTTGATTGTGTAATAGCATTCGATGATTGCTCTACAGACGGTACTAGAGACATTCTAAGCGAACATAAGCTAGTTAAACGTGTAATCACAAGCAATAAATGGGAAAGTCGCTCAGAAGTCCGTAAAATGCTTGAGACAACCCAAAGGCAAGACTTGTATGATTATGCAATGCGTAAGGAAGAAAACATTGATTGGATGTTATACTTTGATGCTGATGAACATTTTTATTTTGACAATATAGAATGGGGTTCTAATTTCAGTTATTACTTTAGGTTGTTTGATGTTTATATAACTGCTGAAGACAAAGACAAATCATTTATTGATAGGGAGTATATTGGTTGTGAGTATAGAGATATACCTATGTTATTTAGACCAAACCCTAAAGTAAGATTTCATAATCGTGTTCCATTAGGTATTGATCCATTATTGATGATTGGTGGAACGGTAAAACATTTTGGTAAAGGGATATCTGTAGAGCATTGGGAGGAAACTTGTGATTATTATATTAATCATTTAAACGAGAGAATGCCAAATGGGGAAGACATTTCGACCAAGTGGAAACGAAGAAAAGGTAAAGCAATCCATAAGGGTGTGTCTGATTTTGGATTACCATTGATTAAATGGGATGACAGATACACAAGTGAACATATTATTAACCTAAACGAAGTAGACAAATGAAAATAGATTTATTAACACTATATATTAAAGACGAAGATTTCTACGGAATAGACTTTTTGAGTATTAATGGAAAGGTATTATTAGGAATTAATTATGATAGTTTCTATAAAAAAATTCACTTTGAGTTATTCTTTAAGGTTATTAGATGAGAAAACCAAAGACAAGGAATAATGGCTCAATGACAGAGGCAGCGTTCTTTGGCTGGTTACGTTCATTACTTAGAAATAGGTACATGAGGGGTTGGAAACCTCACAATGAAGTTGCAAAAGATAATCGTAGGGCAATAACATATAAAAGCAGAGCAAAGTGGGAATACCAATGTGCTGATTGTGGTGATTGGTTTTTACGCAAAGAGATTGATATTGATCACATAAACCCATGTGGTACACTAAAATCCTTTGATGATTTATCTGAATTTGCTAAGAAATTATTTGTAGAAAAGGCTGGATTGCAAGTATTGTGCAAACCTTGCCACAAAAACAAGACATATGACAATGAAACTAATACACCATTACTTTAAGCATTTTAAAGAAGATTTATTTGTTAACCTAGTAATTAAAGGGGACGAGGTGTTTGCGATAAATAAAATAACAAATTGCAAACATATTTTTGTAAACTCGGATGAAAGCATTAAGATTACAAACAAAAGAGATTTAGAAAAAGTTAAAGATTACATTTATGACCGCAAAAAGTTTTAAACATAAACACCAACCAACCAAAGCATCATTGATTTTACTTGATAGTTTGATACATAAAAGAATAGATCAGTATGATAGCTTGGAAGAGGCTTACCATATGAATAGATATGATTGGATGGCTAAAACCAAATGTTATTTACCAACAACTTACAATGGCTATAGAGCAAAAGTCAGTAAGATGACCCGAAAGAAATTTACGGGTGTTAAGGCAAATAGACTAGCAAGTCACGTAGTTGATTTCTATAGAGAATTACAAGGATGATTGATAGCTTTCTAGAGAATATAAATTATCTCCACAATTTGGTGATAATTAAGACCAATCTACCTCAAAAAACAAAGAAGGAGATTGTGATGACAATTCAATCAATGAAAAGAAGTCTTTCTGAATACGTAGAAAGTAATTCATTAACTGATTTAGATGGTGTAAACGATGATAAATCTGAATTTTGGGATTGGTTAAACCAAGGTAGCAATGCTGAGACAACACATATAAAAGAATATGATAGGATGTTTAAGTGGAAATACGGATGGGTAAATAGTTGGACGGGGTATTCAAATGAAGGCAAGTCATCTTGGTTGTATTTCTTGATTTTAATTAAGCTATTAAAAGACCCAAATGCCAAAGTAGCCGTTTTCTCACCCGAAAACTATCCTAGACATAAATTTGTTAAAGATTGGGTGAAGACAATGCTGGGATGCGATCCAAAGTATTCCACTAAAGTAAAATGTGAGAGAATGATAGAGCAATTTAATGATAGATTGTTTTACGTATATCCTTCAAATCACGACATAGAAAGCATTGAGAATCAATTTAAAACATTGATTAAGGTTAATAAGGTAAACATAACGGTTATTGATCCTTTCTTAAAAGTGAGTAAGCCTACTACAATGAATGATTTGCAATATCTGACATCATTCATAAAGAGACAAGAGGTGTTTGCTAAACAATTTAACGTAAGTCATCACGTAGTTTACCATCAATTAACTCCACAAATTGACGAGACGGGTAACTACCCCGAACCCGATATGTATAAGATAAAAGGTGGTGGATCAATAACAGATGGATCAGATACGGTTTCTTCTGTTTGGAGACCTTATCGTAAAAGTGAGGAGGAAAATAAAAGTGTAATAATAAAAACTCAAAAGGTAAAAGATTTCGATGTTTTTAAGAATGGTTACCTCAGATTAGATTACAATCTAATGAAAAACAGATATTTTTTGAATGGAATTGATATCTTTGAGCAATCAATTAAAAAAACGCAGAAGAGTGAATTATTTTAATTATGAAAACGATTTTAACACTAATGGCGTTAATGAGTGCTATAGTAGCACCTAATGCCACCATAGATAATCTTTGCGAAGACACAACCGTTGTTAAAGAATACCATCAAATAGACTCTGTAGATTACTTGCTTGAAAGCATGATACTTGTTGAGTCAAATGGTGATTCATTGGCGGTTGGTGATACACATATGAGTACACCAAGCATAGGATTACTACAGATACGTAGAGTTATGGTAAAAGAGATTAACAGAATTTTAAGAAAACAAGGTAGTAAGATGCGCTATTTTTACAAAGATAGGTGGAGTGCGACCAAGTCAGTAGAGATGTATTATATTTGGAAAGATTTTCATCATCAAGAATCTAGTAATGAGATTATTGCTAGAAATTGGAATGGAGGAACTTACGGGTATAAAAAAAGATCAACAATCCAATATTGGGCAAAAGTTAAAAACAATATAAAAAATGCACAATCCATTTGAGAATAATTTAATTTTAATAGAAGAACTTAGCGAGCATTGGTCACACATTAATTGTATTGACAATTCTAGTGTAGCTATTATAGATACTTTGCTAGGTGTTTTATTTAAGATAAATACTAAGTATTCAGAGGCTTTTATTGAAGATCAAATTAAAGGAATAATAGAAGATGAATAGCATAGGATTTTATCCCCCAAGAGGAGTAGATGGTGTTTTGGTAGATAATCTATCTGAATTACCCACAACTGCCAAAATACAAGATTATAATGAGTTTTTTAGGTTATATGTTGATGATGATAATGTTAGATACATATACAAAATAAAGAATCCAAAAAGTCCACTTTCAAAATTATTATCAAGAAATTAATGATTAAAGCACCTAAAGTAATACCATCAGTTAGAGTTTTTAGACCAAATTCAGAAAGAAGTAGTACTAATGGAATTGTTATACATTCCATGTCTGAAAGGTTTGGTGGTAAATCTGCATCAGAGTTTTTACAAGATATAGGATTAAGTGTTCACGCATTTATTCATACTGACGGTAAAATTGAATTGGCACAAGTTCAAGATAAAAAAGCTTACCATGCTGGTAAAAGTGAATGGAACGGTGAAACAAATTTAAACAACACATTTTTAGGAGTTGAATTGTTGGTGAGACATAGCTATGCTAATAATCAATTTGAGTCGTTTAAGAATACGGTAATGAATACTGATTGGGTTGGTGCATTACAATTTGATTCTTTAGTTTGGTTGTGTCGCAAATGGTCTAAGGAATATGATATAAACTTGGACAATATTGTAAGACATTCGGATGTTAGTGGTGATCACGTTAGAGGTAGTGGTAAGGGTAAATTTGATGTTGGTGATGGTTTCCCTTGGAAACTATTTAAAGATTATATGAATGGCAATGGACTTGCCGATAAATTATAAAATGCGTTTTGGAAAGACAGAATGTTCAAACTTAATTAAATCATTAGGTTTACTCATTTCTGTTTTAATTATAATATCATTTATAATATTATTTATTAAATATGCGATTTTTAGTTTGCGTTAAATCTGAATATAACGCTATAAGTTATCACAGATTAAAAAAACCTTTTGAATACCTACAAAAGAAAGGACACCATTGTGATTTTGTATATAATTTCACATATGATGTGGTTATTGAAGGATATGATTACTTTGTTTACAATAGAAGTATTGGATATGGAGATGTTGATATTGGTTTATTAGAAAAGATAAGATCACAAGGTATTAAGATAATTATTGATGTAGATGATTTGTGGGAATTACCTAATCATCATCCAATAGTTTGGCGAGATGATGTTGATTATGGTGAGTGGAAGAACAACTTTCTGATGAACATAGCATTTGCTGATTATGTTTGGACAAGTACGGAGTATTTAAAAATGAAAATTGAAGATTTATTTGACAATAAACCCGTAGTTGTAGTAAAGAATGCTATTGATTATGATGACCCACAATGGGTAGATAGCAAAGGAAAGAGAAGAAATAAGAATAAAACGGTTATAGGTTATGCTGGTAGTACTACCCACTACGGTGACTTAGACCAAATGAAAATACCATTTAGAAGGTTAAATGATAACAAGACCTTTCGTAGAAATATGGTTTTTCAATTGTCGGGTGTTGATTTTGTTAATCCTTATGCTAAAAAGGTTTGGCATCATCAGCTAGGAATATTTACTGACGATGGTAAAAACAAAAACGTATTTATTTCGGGTGGTGTTAAGGTAAATCAATACGCTAGATTCTTTGATCAAATGGACATAGTTATTGCCCCATTAATTGACAATGAGTTTAATAGATGTAAGAGCGAGTTAAAGGTGTTAGAGGCTGGGAGCAAATGGTTGCCATTTATTGGATCAGACATGATAACATTCTCAAGAACGGGAGCAAATATTGACCTATGCTCTGATAATGACGAGTGGGTTGAATCAATATTAGAATTAAGCTTAGATAAATCACTTAGAGAGATGCTAGGCAAGGAGTTGGGTGAATATGTTCGTGATGTTTATTCAATAGATAAAGAAAATCAAGCTAGACTAAGTATTTTATGAATTTAGGTGAGTATGCTGAGTCACTATTCACCACAATATGCATAAGAGAAGGATACACCGTTTCTAAGCCATTTTATCACGAGATAAGGTATGATTTAGTAGTTGATGTAAATAATGCCTTACAGAGGGTTCAAGTAAAGTCTACGGATCATGTGCGTCCAAAAGACAATCAATGCCAAGTTAGAGTTAATTACAACAAGAAAGAAGTAGATTGGTTTGCAATTTATATACATAAAACCAATGATTGGTTTGTCTTGCCAATAGATGTTGTTGAAGATATTAGACAATTCTCAATAAAATTAGGTTATAAATCAAAATACGATATTTTTAAAAATAATTTTGGATTTGTCAGACATGGTTTTTAGATTTGAATATTATTAATCTTTAAACACATGATATGGATACAGACCAAAAATTAAAAGATTTGTTTGAATTACTCAATCCAAAACCTAAGACTAAATGATTTGTGCAAATTGTAATAAAATCTTTGAAAAGGCTAAAGAAGAGGGTATTAACGGTAGAGCAAGAAAATACTGCTCTGTGAAGTGTAGAACCGATAATCAAAGCAGAATACACAAGTTAAGAAGAGTTGATAAAAGCAAATATCCAAGTTCTAGAGAAGTTGATAAAATTGTTAATAGTTACTCAAAAGATATTGTAACGGTTGACTATGATTGGGTATTCTCAAGAAATATATTAGATTGGTGTTCATCTAGAGACTCTAAATTTAGAAGTAATTATAAAAAACAAAAAGCAAATGAAAAAAAACAAGAAACAATATAAAGAGAATTTGTATCAAATGTTGATTTCAGATTCAATGGCAAAAGCCAAGAAAGCCGTATTGTCATTAGATTTATTAACAAATAGCGCAGTAAGTATTGGTGATCATTCTACTGATGATTTTTATAATAATGTTAAGGATGCTATAAAAAGCTTAACAGATGCAGAAGACGAGATTGAGACTATTAATAATTATTTTTTAAGAGGTAAATATGATTAAGAATTATTTTTTAATAGACAAGAAAAGATATGGCAAAAACTTAATTATGTTCTGTCGTACCATTAAAGGTGTGTTCTGTTATGATCACGATAAGATATATGACAAGCACATAGACCATCTAGACTCATTGTACTGCTGGCATAAGTACGGTAGGTATACAAAGACCTATGGAATACCTTATCCAATGAATTTAGATTGCGAAAACATCCTTGAGTACTAAAAGGGATACGGTGGGGGATACCGTGGTTCATTTTCTAAATGAGAATATTTTTACCTCACTTTAAAACGGTTTTCTAAATTTAAGAATGCCTATATAAAAACCACTAAGATTTTAAGACAATAATGCTACACAAATGCATTGAATATTTAGAGGGAAATCGTAATTGGTTTCCCTTTATTATTTTAAAAATAAATTCAGCTAATTTCTAGACATAATTCTTTGATTATTCTGTATGAAATTTAGACCAAATTTATAGCCATATTCCAAGGGATAATTCCACACATATCTTATGGTAATCTCCACTAAATAATGAGATATTTTTACTTATAATATCCTTAATAAATTACTCAGTCTTACTAAGAATTTATTTAAAATAATTATTTATTTTTTTTTGAAAATATTTTTATTAAAATATATTTTAAATAGAATTTTTAGACCAAGTTTTAGACCAAATTCAGACCAAGTTCAGACCAAATTTTTAGACCAAATTTATTTTGAGATTTGAGTTTTGGCAGATGTGGAAAACTAATATTTCATTGTTAAAAACTTTTAAAAAAAATATTTGGTTTTATTGTTTTTATTAATTATCACGTGCGCACGTTTTTTTATATGTCATTGATTTATAAAGAGTTATCCACATTAAAATTAATTTACGATTGTGGAAAAGTTTTTGTTAATTTTTAGCTTAAAAGTTTTTTTATTCATTAAATGTGTTTTATCATTGCTAAACATTATTTAAAACATAAATAAAAACAAGATGAATAATTTTAAAAAGCAAGAGGTAGAAATGTTAAATAGGGCCTTAGATTTACTTAAAGATAAATGCGAAGAGGAGGTTCGGAGTTACGGTGTAGATTCACATTTTAAATTTGGCTGGTGGACGAAAGAAGTAGAAAAATTAAGAAAAAAACTAGAACTTAATCAAACAGAATCTAAAAAATTCAATTCAAGAGATCACGTTATTATAGCTAAATAAATTAACCTAAAAAACAAGATTATGAAAACTACTAAAAGATTTGCGGGCGAATACATTATCGAACAAGATGAACTGTTTTTTTCTGCATCTTATCAAGATATTAGAAAAGATTGGTTAGTTCAGCCTATAAATGATGAAGTACACGATTACTTGTACTGTGATACCTTAAAAGGTTGCAAAGATGCCGTTTTGTACGGTTTTTTTGACGATGAACCACTCAATAGATAGATTAACCTAAAAAACAAGATTATGAATTTATCGGAATTTTTACCACTTAATCAAATTTCCCGTGAATTGTCTATATATATAAATTCACCAACCAATAAAAAGCCAATAAAAGCAATACACATAAAAGAATTAATTGAAAATTACATTGATTCTTATGATGATATATTTGATATAAAAAAACAAATTAAAAACAATAAATAAATCAAATTTTAAACATAAATTTTAAACACCATGAAAACTCTTTTATACACCACTAACAAAGCAATAACAATTTTTAATATTGTTTCCTTTTCAATTGGTTGTACATTAATTGCAACTTGTATTTTTTCTCTTATTTACGGCATTTTAAACGGTTTATTATGATAATCTATGTACTATTTGCGTTATTCATTGGAACGCTAGAAATACTTGCAAGACGTGAGGAACAGAACAACAAGAATTATTATAAAAACCGTAAAAAATAAACATCATGAAAAGAATAACATTTAAAATAAAGAATACTATTCACGTGTTCAGATATGGCAAAACGACCAATTCAAAAATAAGTGATCCAAA
>Ga0181410_1000325_pt1 | contig 21368 bp, 9 predicted proteins | sample 33SPOviralmetaG_FD_130112 | JGI IMG/M metagenome (GOLD analysis project Ga0181410, IMG submission 130112) | Marine viral communities from the oligotrophic San Pedro Time Series (SPOT) site, San Pedro Channel, CA, USA - 33 SPOT_SRF_2012-06-20 | ecosystem: Environmental > Aquatic > Marine > Strait...
ACTGAAGGAGATATTCGTAATTCTACATTTGAAGATCCAGATCCAGTTCAAGAAGGTGATGAAATTACCACTACTTTCTCAGTTGATGTTAACTATATTCAAAATCCGAAGTATGACAAAGCGACAATCTGCTCAACTCCGTTCCTGTGTGGTCATCAAACAACAAGTGAAGAAACCATATCAGTTCCATATGTGAGTAAACTAACATATCGTGCAGAGGAAGTCAGCACCGGTGGATTTGGCGGTGGCGGTGCCGGAGGTCTCGGTGGTCAGTCGAGTACAGGGTTCGATCCTGGCTTCCCAGGCGCCGGCGAGGGTGGCGGCTTCGGCGGCGGCGGCGCCTTCGGCTTGCCCGACGACGATCCCGACGGCGGCTTCGGCGGCGGAGAACCGGTATATGTTATGAGATTGGCTGATGTACAAACAAGTACAATCAGTGTGAAATTCCCTGCGGTTTGGTCCAGAGGACTTCCATACAACTACGGTAATATATCAAACTTACCAAAAAGATTCATAGGGTATCAAGGTAATTTCTTGGATAGTTCTTACATCGAATTCCTAAAGCAGTTTGGAATTATTAATGACGACTATCTTCAGAACCAAACTGGTGGCGACTTTGTAATTCAAGAACAGAATTCCGACACCACTGGATTTGGGAATCGGGCTGGTATCGCAGAATTGTCTGGTACGCTCAGACAAAAGGGAATAGAAACTTCTTACGTTGGTAATAGGGCATTAAATCTATACGATGCAAACAGACCAATATATCATAAGAAAGATTGGCAAAACTTCCTTGATTGTAGAGGAACTTGCGTAGGATCAGTTGCTGACGGTGAACCAAATAATATAAATCCAGAGACGAACAAAGCAGTTGAATATGCTAAGTTGTGTTCATATGCTTGGAATCGATATTGGTCAACACCGAAAGAGCAGCCCATGTATAGAAGGGCGCAAGTTGCTCTTATTCAGTCTCAAGAGGTTGAGATCACAGTTCCGAATGACATGAACTTGACTATTGGTAATTTAGTTCGCTTAATTCTACCCAAGTCGAAATCTCTTGCAAAAACAGAAGATAGTGCTAATCAGGAAAGGATCAATCCCTTATCGGGTAGATACTTGGTTACGGGTATTCGACGAACGTTCACAGGAAATAATACACAAGCAATGAGGGTTAGATTAAACCGAGATAGTTTACCTTATGATCCAAATAACTCGTAACATAAGGCATACATAAGATATGGCAAAAGTAACAGATAGGTATCGATATTCTGATTTAGATTTCAACTTCGCAAAGTCAGCGTCGAATGATGTCGCACGGAAATTTGACAACAACGCAATTAAACAGTCTTTGAAAAATCTATTACTTACTAATTTTTATGAAAGACCTTTTCGTCCGTCGTTGGGTGCGAATTTAATATCCAGATTGTTTGGTAGTTTTAGTGATGGTGATTTGTCGGAAATGCGACAACATGTTGCTGAAGTCATCACAGACTTTGAACCAAGAGTAACATTACGATCCGTTAAAACGGCATACAATGATGTGACACAAACAGTATCTGTTGATGTAGAATACAGTTTCTTGGATGAAGAAGACACCTTAGACATAGTAATAGAGAGAGTAAAATAATGGCAGACTCATTTATAAAACTTAGTCAAACAGATTTTGATCAAGTAAGAAGTTCTTTGATTGACTTTCTACGAACAAAGGAGGAGTTTACTGACTATGATTTCAGTGGATCTGCTCTTAGTACGTTGCTTGATATCCTAGCATATAACACTGCTTTCTTTTCAACATACACGAACTTCCTTGCAAACGAAAGTTTCATCGATTCGGCACAGAAGAGAGATTCATTGATGTCTCTTGCTAGATTAGTAGGTTATACACCTCGTTCCAGAATTGCTTCTAGAGCCGTTCTTACTGTTACCTCTACAGAGAACAACATACCAGCAGGAACTGCCTTCAATGGAGCAGACACTGGTTATGTCTTTACTACAATTGACAACACAGAACTCAGTAACAATACAGGTGAGATAACAGTATATCAAAACGCATCTAGAAACTTCACAGTCAACACTACTTTTTTCAATGGGAAGGTTACTGTTCCAGAAGATGCAGACGTTTCTACACTAAGAGTTTTTGTTGGTGGTGAAGAGTATCAAAAAGCAGATAGAATTTCTGCGTTGAATTCAAACTCAAAAGTCTTCTTTATTGATCCCATCTACTCGGGAGCATACGAAGTCTCGTTTGGTGACGGAACTTATGGATTGCTCGTACCAGAAAACTCTGATATTAGAGTCGAATATCTTACACCAAATGGTATTAACAATGCCAATGGAGAGACTAAGTTTAGTGAAACTGGAACTACGATCATATCATCTATCACTGTGAAAACTCCTTCCTTCGGTGGAGCAGAGCGTGAGAGTGCAGAAAGCATTAGAACGAATGCTCCGTCATACTTTCAGGCACAGAATAGAGCAGTCACGGCAAATGATGCCGAGATTGTTTTCAAGGTAGACAACCCAGAAGTATTTGATGCCACCGCATGGGGTGGAGAGGATAACAACCCACCCCAGTATGGTAGAATTTTCCTTGCTGCAATTAAAGATGCAACTGGTGCTACTTTTAGTGCGAGTGAGTTGTCGGAATTTGGTGCTAAACTACAAGAGAAAATGGTCGTTGGTGTTTTGCCTGAATTTAAAAATCCAACCTGTTACGATATTAATGTTCCAAGAGGAACTGTCGTATATGATTCGATAATCAACTCAGATGGAACAGGGATTCGTGACAAGGTGACAAGTAAGATACGATTGTACGACCCTGACTGTGGATTTAAAGCAGTGTTTCCATATTCAAATATTGTGTCTGAGTTGGTAACAGAAAATGATGACATCAGATCGGTGGACTTTGACGTAAACATATCTGCATCATTTTCAAATTCAGCCTATAATCAAGACATTACAGATCCACTACCAAGAAACTTCTTCATCTCCTTCGCAAATAGAATTGTACCTGGCAGTATCTTCTCTAATGAATTCGCAATTCTAGTGGACCTGTTAGATAACGACGACGAAAACTTAGGTTTCATTGATGATGACGGAAATGGTTTCCTTCGCTTTGGTGGATATGTAAATAGTGCAAAGAAAATTATTAATTCTAGAATAGGAACCGTAAATTATCAAACGGGAAATATTACTATTCAAAATCTATCAGGATGGGATGCAAAGAGAGATGCAGGTGATGCAGCAGCGATGGATCTAACCATATATGCCACACCATTTAGTAAATCAGTCAGAGGAATTAGACAGGCTTCATATAGTCTAGGAACAATAACAAATACAATGACGGTAACTGACTAATGATAACAACAACAGAAAATCCATTCAATGAATTTGAAAATAATCTAGGTCTTGCATTCTATAATGCACAACAGAGTCTATTAGGCTCGACTGCTGCGGTAGATGTTGATACACCAAGATTTCCTTTTTATGTTCGTGATAGATTACCTGTTCATGTTTTAGAAAACCATGAATTATATGTAAAATTCATTGATGGTTATTTTGAGTGGTTAGGAATTTCTAACGGTATCAACCAAATTCCATATCTCATGGACATTGATAATGTCTCTCCTGCTCTGTTGATTCACCACAAAGAATTATTGGCTAAACTATTCCCAATAAATCAAAATTATCTATGGTCGGATCCAGCAAATTCTGAAATTGATCTTAGAAGATTCTTGACTTTTATCAGACAGTTCTATTTGACCAAAGGAACCGAGGAGTCAATTCGTTTTCTCCTGGCTTCTCTTTTCGGTTTAGAGGCTGCTTCTATTGATTTTGACTATCCCAAACTTCAACTTTGTTTTTTGTCAGATTCGATCTGGGTTCCAAACATAGATGGTTTTGATAAAGATGCGGCTGGTGTAACATACCAAGGATACTGGAAAGATAGTAGAAGCACTCTTAGTGGTGGAGTAAGATTTAGAGACAAGTATTTTCAAGAGTTTTCTTACTCAGTAACTTCTGTTGTGCCAGCGGGACAGGGTAATTTGCCTGTGGAAGATGTAGCAGGTGGAGTTGATTTCAATTTAAATCCAATAAGACAAATTGCACACCCAGCAGGATTTAGACTATTCAATAACGTTGGACCAGATTCATATATTCCAGCCGCACCTGGCCCTATTGATACGGGTTATTCTGAACAGCCTTTGGTTGGACACTATCTGGCATACACATTCTCAACCACCATAGATCCAAGACAACCATTTCCAGATGCTTGCTCTGCTAAGGACTGGTTCACTTGTGGATACAATCCATATAATACTAATCCATTAACACTAGGATCAGTAAACTGTTTCACAGCGGTTCATGATTCAGGTGGGTATCCAATAGGATGGACCGCAGGCACTTCTGGTGAGAACGGTTACACTGGTCCAACCTATGGAGCAGATACATATACTACGGCAGCGGCTAGAGGTTATACGTTATGGCATGTTTATCATCATCCCAGTGTTTGGTCTGTTGGTCCAACAACAGGAACAGCGTTTGGTGATATGAGACTTGGATGGTTAATGAACTTGATCCCAGATGCTGCAAAGGGATACAATGTTTCACCAAACGATCCGCTTGAGACTTTGGCTTGCTCAACGCCTTTAGCGACTGGACAATAAGAGGAAATATAGATGGCTTCACAAAGTAATGTAAATATAAGCAACAGAACAATATCGAACACAAGTTCCACGATGTTTCGTAGTTTAGCGGCAAGAACTACTCTCGATTATATCTGGAAAGATAATCAATTGTTCTTCTTTGCTGCAAAGGAATCAACGCCAGGTGGCATCTCCGCAGATTCTCTTAAGTCTGATGAGGAAGTTTATGAGAACATAGTTGTCATGGAAAGAGTTACTGAGGACGATGTGTCTTTGGTTGTGCCTCGAATTAATTGGACCCGAGGCACAGTATATAATGCCTTAGATCCTGATGTAAATTTTTACGATTACACTGTTGCATTTGATGGAACTGTAGTTTACAAGTATAAACCTTACGTTATGACAGATGATTACAACGTATATCTCTGCATAAAAAACTGTGAGTCGGGATTAGAAAGGGACAGAGTTGCTTCCCATGTCAAACCCACTAGTGTTGGAACTGACGAGTTTACTACAGAAGATGGATACACATGGAAGTATTTGTATTCGGTGAGTGATGAACTGTTCACATTCTTGACAACCAAGTGGCTACCAGTCCCAAGACCAATCGAATCTATACCAACAAATCTAAACACATCTAGTGCAAAGTACCGTCAATTTCAGGTTCAAGAAAAGGCAAAAACAACCGCAGGTAAAATCAATGATGTCAAGATTGATTTGAAACAACAGAATGTTTACTTTGATATGCCAAATCCACAAGCAACTGTAGTTGGTCAGGGAACTGGTGCGTCTGTTCAACTTAGCACAGCGTTTGAGCCTGGAAAGGGTTATAAAGTAACTGGTTATAGAGTAGCCAATGGAGGGGTTGGTTATGTTGGAGGTATACTATCTTTAGTAGATTCTCCTAATAGTAATGGTGATATCACCAGCAAGACAGATCTTGAATCTAAAATTACTCTTTCCTCTTCCTATGGTGGAACTGAAACAGATTTGGGTAGTGATCCCACTATCACACTACAGGCAAGAACAATGATGTTTGTCGGTAATATGAGACAGGGTGACGACTCTATTGGTTCTTTCCCAAATGGAGTTACCATGTCGGCATTTGGATTGATTGGAAACCCAGTTTACGCCACAGGTGATTATCAAGGTCAGATTGCAGGTCAAGAATTCGGACAGGGTGGAAGTAAAACACTCAACCTACGACAAGCAACTAAAACTAGATTGAAAGATAATAGTGGAACTGGGTTTGTGATATCTACTGCAAAGTCCACAATCAATGATGATAGGTTAAAATTCAATAGCACAATTCTGTTTGATACGTCAAAAACCACAGCAAAGGTTATTGATCTTACCCCACTTAAATTTTCAGATTCAGGAACTAGTAACCGAGCAGATCTTTTCCTCACAGGTGCAAAGACACCACCATTGCCAGGAGAGACAATGGCTGCCAGTGGAGGAGAGACCTTTGAAGTTGAGCAAGTTTTTGAGCCAACGTTAAAGGTAGGCTCTGGGGATCTCTTATACATAATACCAGTAACGTTTAACATTTTAGAAGAACAACTATACACAACTAGATTCATAATTCCGTTGTGATTGGAGTAGAAGATGGCCCAGCAATCATGGTATGAAAGTTTCTTTCCAACTGATCCTTATTTGGACAGTTGGAGTCCAACCAAAAATTACATGTCGCTTGGTTTTGCTCCAGGCTATGCTTTGCAGTCGAGGGAACTCCTTGAACTACAAACTATTATTATGCACCAAATGTCAACCACAGCAAGAACTATGTTTAGACATGGACAACCTAGAGTTGACTTGGAGGAAGAGTCTCTAGTAGATACTAGGTTCACTTCTCCAGTTGCCGTAAATACATCCACACATACATTTTCGATTATCCGAAATGCTCAATTCTTTGCTAATTTTCAACTTGGTGCTGGTGGTGCAGAACTGTCGAAACCAAATGGTTTTTGGTTAACATTTCCCCCAGTGACAGACAATCTCTATACAGAGCAGATAAACAATGGACAAGATCCAGGCACAAATGACATCGTTGGTTTTGAAATAGAGAGTCTAGAAAATATTCCTGGCCCTGAGTATGTCGATTATACAACCGATGAAAGTCTACTAGATCCAGCAGGAGATCAGTTTGCAAATAGCAATGCGCCAGGAGCGACACGATTTGCGTATAGAGTTAAGAATCAAGATCCCACTAGTGACACTCCGAGATACTTAAAAATAAATGACTCATCTATAGGTGCAAGACCTATCGGAGAGTTCTTTGTCCCTATTGCTATTTTCAGAAACAACACATACTTCTGGGCGTTTGACAACACCACACCTCTTCGAGCAACCAACTAATTGACAGGAAAGATTTAAATGGCAGATATCACAAAAAACAATGAGCAAATCTCGATAGTGTCGTTAGGTGATACTATCAATGATTGGCGAACCTTAACAAATACTGACATCATCGGTAAGTTAAACTTGATGAAGGTTTACGATATCTCTGCTCTTACTGGTCTTTCAGTTACTGGTGGTTTTGCTGGTGGTGGAACTGGCGGAACTTTCGAGATGTCAGTTGCCGATACAATTGGTAAAGGAATTACAATCGACGGTAATCTTGTGGTTACTGGAAACGTCTCCTTCTCTACAGCGGGAGAAGTCTCTTTCCCTAATGGTTTGGTTAATGTTAATGGTGATGATAATCCACCCGCAGGAGAAGCGACTGCTGGTATTGTAGTTGGTGCTTACACTGGTGGTGGTGGACCATACTGGAATTCAGGGACAACTCACCCATACTTCTTGAATTGGAATGGACAGTGGTTCACTAATCAAGATCTTAAGTTAGTTGGCGGAGGAACTCTAGCCGATAGTGCGATGCAGCAGATCATCTTCGGACAGGCAAATGGTAAGACTTTATCCTTCAAGCAGACCGCAACCGATTTGGTTATTGGGAATGGTCACACATACGACGCACTAATAACTGGTGCCACCCATGCAGGTGAGATCGCTCGAATCCGAGCAAGCGACGGTAGAGTTGATATTCTAAAGGGTGTAAACAAGAGAAGAGTCACTGGTGTTTCTCACGGCTTCAACTTTGGTCAAGTCGTTAGAGCATCCGACGCATATGCCGCAGGGTTTACTCTTGCGATTGCTAGTGGTGCAACATCAGCAGAAGCAGTCGGTATGATTTCTAGAGTCAATGGTAACTCTGACTTTGAAGTAACATTCAACGGAGAAGTCGAAGGTACATTCACTAGTGTTACTGATGATACAAACATCCTTTCGGTTGGTTGTCCTTACTTCCTCTCCCCAACCAATATTGGTAACATTACACTCACAGAACCATCAACCGAGGGACATGTCTCGAAGCCAGTGTTCGTTGGTCTATCTCCAGACAGAGGCGTGTTACTGAACTATCGCGGACAAGTAATCAACACAGTCGGCGGCGCTGGTGGTGGTGGTGGTTCAACCGCAGACGGTGTTTCTGTTAGAACCACAATCGCTGGATCTGGTTTCGCAATCGGTGACATCATAGCACTCGAAGAACAGGGTGGTGGATACGAAAAACTAAGTGAGTCTAATAAGGCTAGAATTTTTGGTTTGGTGGTCAATGAAGTTTCTGGTGGATACGAACTCCTTCTTTATGGAATGTCAAAGGACAGTGATACTTTCAGAGACACAATTCACACGAACAGAAAAGCAGGAGATGACCACTTACTTTATGCAAATCAAGAGAATGGAACTGCTGGTCAATTTGGATTAACCTCGACTACTCCAAATACAGACTTTATCTCACCCTCGGCAATTGTCTTGGGAGATAAGGTATTTTACTTCAACGCCAGATTTGCTCAGAGTTACGCAACTCCTGTTGACAACAATCTTACGACAACCCAAAGATCAGCACAGGCGTTTACAGCAGCAGAGGTTGCTGGATCTTCAGATGGCGACACGATCGGTGGTGGTGGTTATGCAGCGTCCCGTGTGGCTGAAGGAGTAGTAAACGAATTTGTAAACGGTGGCTTTGATATATGGCAAAGAGGAATTGGTGTTGACTCTGCCCACACAACAACCGACGATACTTACTTTGCAGATCGTTGGATGAGAGAGTCCACCTTAACAGGATCATATGATAAAGACTTCTCAATTAAGAGAGAGAACTTCTCATTCGGTCAGTCCGAAGTTCTAGGAAACCCTGAATATTACTCTGTACTTAGATCGGGTGCAACTGGTAATACTGGTGCTACGTTTGGGGATAAAATTCTCTACAGTATAATCATAGAAGATGCAAACAGGTACGCAGGTATGCCAGTTACAGTTTCATTCTATGCGAAGGGTGCAACTGGTGCGACTGGTTTTGTCGCAACAGAATACGCACAGTATTGGAACGGCGCTCCTGCTGGTCACGGGAAAATTGTAAGCAGACAAAAATTAGATCTTGTTTATATCGATGGTGCTACTGGATGGACACGTTATGCCATGTCGTTCAAACCAAGAACCCTACCACCTGGCGCAACGACAAACTCTGAGGATAGTTACGCAACGTTCTCGGTTTTACCTTATCGATACAATGGAACAACAGGTAACACTGGCGCGGCTGATGTTACATACAACGCCGAACTCTTCCTTGCCAAGTTCCAGATGGAATCTGGTTTTAAGGTGACTAATCCACTCAGAACCGACAGAAACGAAGAGAGAAGAAGAGCGAGTAAGTTCTATCAAACTAGTTATACGGTAAATGAATATCGTGCTAAGAATACTATGGTGACTGGAACCAACATTCCCAAGTACGGAAGTCCTACAGTGACGATGAATAGCAGTGGTAACATTCAGTTTGAACTCCCAATTGAAATGAGAGCAGCACCAACCACAATTGATATTCTCTCTCCAACTGGTGTCGATAAAATGATATTCAATCTGGATGCAGGTAAGGATCTGGATAAGACTTCTGGAACAAAGGGTTACAATGATGCTACGAGAAGTGTCACGAACCTTAAGAGTCTGTCAGCAGCCTCCAACTCGGAGAAGGGGTTCAACATATTCGTTCCATCTGGTGCCGTTTTTGGTGATGCTCTAACATTCCACTACGCAGCGAAAGCAGAATTCAATACAGGAGTTGACGCCTAATGAGCAATTGCAATAATTCAAGTTCAAATATATCAGGGACTCCTATTGCGGGAACCGTATCACAGGTAGGTTCTAACCTAGAAATAGGACCGATTGTTCAAACGAACCACGGGTTCACCGCTGGTAATGTCATTCGTTTTGATGTTGGTTCAAATGGATACACTCTAGCACAAGCCGATAGTCCAACAAACGCAGAGGTTTGTGGTGTGGTTACTTCAACATCTAGTGCGAGTGTCTTTAGGTTTGTAGTCGAGGGTGATGTAGAAACATCTCAGTTTATCCTAAACAACACAATCTACGGATCGACAGGAGGAGAGGTCTTCTTCTTAAGCGGAGAAACTGCTGGTGTATTAGATAGTGTTCCACCTAACGATGCTGGAAAAGTTCTCAAATCTGTCGTAGTGCGGTTGCCTTCAATTCCAGACGGCTCTGGCATAACTCAAGAAAGAGGATTAGTTAAGAACTACGTTGGTAATTATCTGGGTGGAGATACTGCAATCTACATGAGTGCAGTAAACCCAATAGGTTCAATCCATGCCTTCGTTGGAGATACTACAACCATTCCATCTGGATGGGCTGTCTGTGATGGTAGTCCCATCAGTGTGACGACTTATCCAAACTTCTCTACAGCAATTAATAAGAGATATGGTTTCAGAGAGGTGCTTACTTTTGCAGGTAATATTCCAGCAGGAAATATTATAGAGCAAGGTGATATTCAAGCAAGGTTAATCGAAAGAAGCGGACAAAAGGCTTTGGTTGAACACTTAATTCAAGATGTTACGAGAATAGACAATGTTCGCGGTTCTGGAACTGGATCACAAGACGCCAAGTTAACTACTACACCAACTATTGTTGGATTTGATGCAACAAAAACAGTTAACGTAATTAATGGAAGTCAAGTTTCTCCAAACCAAACAATAACTTTAGTCACGCTAGACTCGGCCCTGACTCCTGATTTAAGAAATAAATTTATCATGGGTGCGCCCGCTGACACTGAAGAAGTGGCAGGACTAAACCAAGAGGGTGGTCATGATAAATTAGAAATGGATCAGATCGGTGATGTTACTGGTACAATCAACCGAGGGTTTAATGAAAACACATATGAGTATCTAACAAACCTCCCTCCTTACGTTACTGTAAATTGGATCATCCGCGTGGGAGACTCAAGTTACACTTCCCTGCTTAATCAGTTGAGTCTAAAAACTCTCAGTCTAACTGAACTACCTACTAGTGCCAGTGGACTGGCAGTTGGATCTGTATATAACGATGGCGGTGTTCTTAAAATCGTAACTTGAGGCGATAAATGTCAAATAGCGTAATAGGTTATAACTTCGGAGCAGTCGGACCCACTGGTGATACAGGTGGGTTCGGCCCTAATGGTCAACTAGGCCCAGCAGGACCAACTGGAGCAACGGGTGGTATTGGTCCCACTGGTTCTTCTGTCTCTGAAGTCATAATCGGCGACTTCAACGAAGACGGTTCAATAGACATCAAAACAGTTTACACCAATGGTGTGAGTGTTCTGTCTAGTGATGTTGTTGGTTCGGGGGGATCACTTGGACCTGTTGGTGATTTTGTTTATAAACTATTCGTTGAAGATATTGGAACTGCGGGTGCAACTGCACTTGTTAAGGGTATCATTGACAATTGTTACATCGGAACAATGGATCTAAAAACCATCAAGGGAACTGGTGGTATTCAGGTCACACAAACTGAAAATGAAATTTACATCAGTTATAAAGATAATAAACAAATTGTCGGTGTTACCCCTGCAACAAAAAATCAAATTGCATACATGTCTGGCACTGCTGGTAATAGTGCAGAAGCCACTCCTCTTGTTCGGGGTGCAACAGGTTTTAATTATAACCCCGAAGACAAAACTATCAGTGCCGTTGTTCGTAAGTATAGAGAGGTTGGTTTTAGATTTGGTATAACAGAAGTGAGTGGTGGATCTATAAACGATTCAACAAGAGTCATAGAATTTAATGTAGATCCAGGCTTACATCTTGGTACAAGATACGTTCGGGAAGATCAGTACGGACCATCTGGACCGTGGGGAAACACTTGGTATATTGACGTTGATCAATTGTACATATCTCAAGTTCCCGCCGCCGCGATTCCTCTCGGAGTATCGGCTCCTTTCATTAAGATCAATGACGTTACGGCAACTGCCGACACATTTGAACACTACTTCGGAAGTGGTAGAGCAACTTCCTTTACTCTTGCTATCAAGGGTGGAAGTAACAAACCAAGAACTGATGGAAAAACTTGCGGTATTGTTTGGCCTCAAAACTGGATATTCCCATACAGAGAAAATCCAGTATTAACTTCGGGTCTTGATGTATATCAGTTCTATAGTCTTGGTAAGAAAGACTCTGAAAAAAGAACCGTGTGGTATGGTGTTCCACTAAAATCTAGTTCAGGCACAGATATATTCTTTCCTACATATTAAGACTATCGTGAGTTAAAGCATGACGAATTCCTCTATCTCTACAATCATGGGACCAAGTGGACCGAGAGGACCACAAGCACCTATAGGATCAACAGGACCAAGTGGTCCAAGTGGTCCTACTGGATCAACTGGTGCCACAGGAGAAATTGGATACGCTCTGGTTGGTTGGACTGCTGGAACGATAAATTGTAAGAATAGAGTTTTAGTCAACGCTGATGGAACGACTGCCTCAATCGGGCCCGTCTCTGGAAACACAGCAGGATCTGATGGATCTGTAGGAACAGCAAAGTTCTATGTTCAGCAGTTGGGTGGCGGGGCTAAGATCTTCAAGAACTCAGTAGGCGATACTGCGTTCTTCCGATCCTTCAGAACCAGTCCTGACATTACAATCAATGAAACTGGAAACAACATTGAGTTAAATGCTCCACTTGGTTCTGGTCTATTATCACAAGTTGTTGGTAAGACAGGTGAACTCTTACACTATGCGGGAACCACTTTCATCAGAGGTGCTGATGATACGTTTTTTGCGGAAGGTGTCAGTGCAGAAGAGGGTTCTCTTCAGGCAGTAATTGGAGATTTCAAAGAGTTAATCAAACGATATGATCCAGTAAATAATGAGTCCATAACTGTAGATACAACGATTACCAACAACCACTACGTTGTAGGTCGCACTGGTTTTGAAATTACAGATGCGGTGGCAAATGTTCACGGTTTTGAACCTGTAACAACAGACGGTGTGACTTTTGGTGAAACAGTAAACACAACATTCATAATCAAAAATGGTGGGCTAGCAACAAATCAAAATCCATTCAATGAAGATAAATTCTTATTCAGTCCAGCAGGCCCCACCTTTACTAGATCTGGCACTGATATTGTAAACTGCATCACGTTTAACAATGGTGACACTTGGCAATGCTTCATCGCTGGTAAAGATTATGATACTACGTTTGATGGAACACTTAGAGTAGGAGCCTGTTGTCAAGGACCAGATCAGTGTAGTGATTATGTTCTTTCTCAGAACTGCTCTGGTACTTTCTTCAATCGAGTAAGTTGTAATGCAGATCCATGTGATGGCACTCTTGGTGCGTGTTGTGTGAACAACTCTTGCTTTAACTATTCTCTTTCCAAGTGTGATGATATTGGTGGCCAATTCTTTTCAAATCTATCATGTGGTGAATTTACATGTCCGGGACCGTGTGATAATTTAGGTTGTTGCTGTCTCGGTATTGAAGGACAAGTCACTTCGACTAAACCCATATGTGATAATCTGGGTGGTGTATTCAATGCTGATAAATCATGTGAAGAATTTATAGCAGACGGTGAAAATGGTTGTGAAGAACTAACAAGAGGAGCCTGTTGTTTACCAGATACATCTAAGTTATGTAACGTACTACCAATCGAATGTGTAGAGGCAGGTGGTATTCACATGGGTGCAGGCACTGTATGTGATCAGGTAGATTGTTGTGCAGGTAGAAGCATTCCTCTTGGTGCGTGCTGCTGCTCAAACGGAGAATGTAATGATCAAATTGTAGAGTCACTTTGTCCTTCCCAATGTCAGTGGACTGAAAATGCTGCGTGTGATGTTTGTGGAACAGTCCTAAATTGTAACTGCACAGAGGAGGGTGGTAACCAACCCGCTGGATTTAAAAAGTGGGCCTTGTGGATAAAGGATATATTTGTTTCAAATCTTTCTGAGAATCCAGATTCCCCTGACGTAAAACTTCTAGGAAGTGGAGTTGCTGTAGCAGATATAAGCGGACCATTTGGTTGTGATAGACTATCCGATGGACTACACAACACATACTACACAAATTATGCAAACGCATCACACAATCCATTAACAGAGGCAATTCCATACGCACGTTCATTGAACGTACCAGGCTTTGCTAATGAAAATGATTATTACATTCCAAGTCTAAATGAGATGGCTTTCATTGTGTTGAAGAACAGCATTCACTTCAACATTCTAATCGGAGATACAGTCAACAACTCTCCATACTGGACATCAACAAGATCAAGTGATACTGAATTCTTCACCATAAACGAAGCAGGATCTGTCCTAGAAACTCAGATGTCTAACATAGGTGAACCAAATCTAGGTAAGAGAGCCGTTGTTGTTAGACGAGAGATGTTAGAGAATGGAGCAGACGAGAGCGGTCTGCCTGCCGTTGGAGAAGAAAACGCTGACGGTGAAAAGTTTGTTGGTGTTTTTGCTGCTGGATGTTCTGTGATCTTGAGTAATCAAAACACAGGAACCTTTGAACTTCCAACATACACATGTTCAGATCCACTAGAAACTGGACAGTGCTGTACCAATAACCAGTGTAGTATAGCAAATGAATATGACTGTATTTTATCTACACCACCTGGCGTTTATTCTGGAGACAACCCAGATGCTAGTTGTGATGACAATCCATGCGAGCCAGATGATCCAACACAAGTTGAAACCTTAAACTGTGCGAGAGCGGGAGTCATCTCATACAAAGCAACGGAATTTGATTGTGCATTTGGAATATCAAAGCAACTCTACTACTACGCAGGAACCGTAGATATCAACGGTGTCCCCAATGATCTTGCGAACTACGACAAACTAAATGTCACAGGTAAAAATGATTCAACTCCAGACTATGATATTCGTGCCACCGCAGTAGATGCAGACACAGGCATTCTTGCACAAGGTTATTGTCTTGGACACGATAAGGCTATGGAGTGCGGTACAGATAGAAATATTCTAGCACCCACTGCGATTGCAGCGGCAACACTGAGAGCATATTGCAATCAAGATTGGTTATATGGAGAAAATTATTCATGTGGCGATTCTGACGTTTGTGGTCAAGCAAAATCTACCTTTGATACGGTGATTGATGATTGTTTATCACCAAACTCTATTGCTCTTTGTGGAAAAGCAATTCAAAGAGATACCATAAACATCTTGAATGAATTAGAGAACACAACATGCAGCACCACAAACTGGCCATCGGATGTCATATGGATTGATAGCAATAACTGTGCCCCTACTGATGGTGTCTGTAATAAAGCCATTCGCATATGGAACGGTGAACAGGCAAACTGGCCACAGGCAACCACAGGAAGAGCAAGCGTATTTACATGCGAACCATGTCTAAATGCCTTCTGTGCATACACTACATCCGTTGGGGATAACACGGTAGATTGTTGCAAGAGTGGTGGTGAGTGGAGCGATACTTGTGCTGATCTTTACAAGAGTTATTTAGAGAGTGTTTACTATAATGAGTGTGGTAACTCTGATAACCTAGATAATCCTTTCTGTGGATTAGACGCTACAAACATCAATTGGCTTACTTTAAGTAATTCTGATATTGGAGAATATGATGATCAAGATCGAGTAGTGTTTAGTAACAATTCAAGAAAATGTCGTGATGAACTAGATCAACTAAGATCATCCAATCTGTCAGGACCGGATTGTAATGTATTCAACAATCCTGAGTTTGAAACTTTACAGTATGTTGATTACTCTGTTAAGGCAGACTATTTAACACTCATGCAACCATTATCGCCACTACCTGGCGGATTGAATTTCCAGTTCGTCCCTGTTATCTGTAACCAAACAAATCCTTGTATTGCAGGACAGTCCGACTGGCCATCAGAGTTTTCTAACCCAAGATATACTTCACTACTCTATGGCATCAACGATCCAGCAAATGAAAACCAGTCTTTGATTGGTTCAGCAACGAGCAATAGCAATTTAGGTCTTTGTATCGGTGGTAGTTGTGTAGATAGTTTGCCTTCTCGATCTGGAACTCCAAAGGCTAGAATCGAAGCGACTATTAATCAAACTCCTGCCGACGAAAGGATCAATGAGCAGAGAGGTCTGTTGATCACAAACTGTCAGAACAGAGTATTCTGTAGAGGAAATAGTTGCACCGAGTGTGGTGGCTTTGAAGATCTTGTCGAACCATTCGATCAACCTTTAGTCTCTTGTTGGAATTGCTCGACTGGACAGTGTTTAGAAACCACAACATGTAGTGAGGACTCCTCACTCTTCCCCGCAGAGTCATGTGATCCATCAGACAACCCATGTCCATTCGGTCAGTGCTGTGATGCAGATTGTACAGAAACGAGATTGGCAGACTGTGGTGGAGTGTGGAGTCAAACAGATACTCCATGTCCGAACGGTAACTTAACATGCGACTGTGGATCCGATGCACTCGGCAACTGCTGTACAGATTCGGTTCATAGTTATACATGTCAAAGTCAGTGTGCAGGTGCATGGGAAGAAGGACCAGACGAAGGGCCTGGATCTTGTATTCCAACAGGCTGCTGTTATCAGGTTGAAAATGTCAGTGGTGATCCCTCGACCGCCCGCGCCGTAACATCACAAACAACCCAATTAGAGTGTGGAGGTGGGGATGTATCCACAGGAGTGGGTGGTCTGATCTTTATCTCATGGACAGAGGGTGTTGATTGTAGTGCAGTAAACCCAACTGGTAGATTCTGTAACACTAATAATGAAACTTGTACGGATAACGTATTACCAGCGGACGGAACAATTATTGCAGGTAGTGGTAGGATTAGTATTGAGAACTGGACTCTAGATGGATCATGTATAGGAGAAAATCCATGTAATTTCTCCACTGATCTAGCACCAATTTGTTGTCAGGGAATACCAGCAACCGATGGAACTGGAGCGTTTAGTTGCTTTGAAGATCCAAACCGTGTAGTATGCTTCCCTCAGTTTATCAATGTGGTTGGAAGTTCAACTACATATGCGGGTGTAGAGGATACTACATGTGACGATTTTGATTGTTCAACTCAGTCTGGCTGGGGTCACTGTTGTTACAAGTCAAGTGATACTGCCGAATGGCAATGTGCATATCCAGTAGGAGAGTATCACTGCTTGAACAACTTACACTCCGATGAAACAACCAACCCATCTTGGACTCTAGATGGCAGTAACTGTGACACATGTGGTGATCCTAAAGATCCAACACTAGTAAATTGCTGCTACAATGTAGATCAATTTGGAACCAAGAGATGTCGTGTTGTTGAGGAAGGTAATTGTACTGCCTCAATATTAAGTGGATGTGGTGTTAAAGATATGTTTGGAACCAACACCAATGTTAACGGAAGTGCCAGTGAAGGTTCTGAAGTGTGTGATGAGTGTAACGGATGTGATTCGCCTTCTCTAGTTAACTGCTGTTTTAATAATGGATCAGATTGTATTATGGTTCCCGAAGATCAATGTAATACTAGTGGAATACTAAACTGTGGACAGGGGGCCTTCGATACTCCAGTAATTAGTGGAGACGTAACTGATCCCACCGCAATTGGTTGTCAGGAATGTGAAGAGGGATCATGTGAGACTAACCTCTATATAGAGGGTACTCAAATTCTACAGTGTGGAAGTGATATATGTCCGTTTGGTGAAGGTAATAACTATAGTAATTTAGGTGGTGGAGGTAATCCAATCTTTAACCAACTAAAGGTTCTACGAATAAGATTTGAAGAAAGAGTTCTTTTAGGTCCAACTGAATATGTAATAGAACTGGAATTTGATAATGAATTTAATGCAACTCAATTCATAGCAAACTACGACTTGAAGAATGTTAATGACGTTAATAACGATCCTCTTGGTGATCAGTATATAAGATTTACTAAGAGTGATACTGATATTATTGCATACATTCCAAATGTAATACCAACACGACAAGTCAACTTTGTTAAATTCTCTTCATTCAGTCCAACATTCAATCCACCAACACCATCGAAGCCTGTGCAGGAATTTGTTGAAGATTCTAGTGGAGGAAATATCAACTACTCGGCTAAATATAGAATAAGATTTCCCTGAGTCTGATATATAATAAGAGGATCATATGGCCAACAGTACGTTTCAATCTATAACTGGACCATCAGGACCAGAGGGAATTAAAGCAATCGGTGTCACTGGTAACAGTGGTGACACTGGTGGTATTGGTGCAACTGGTCCAGAGGCACCATTCGTGTCTCAGTATAGATGGTCCGAGGTTGATCCATCAAATGGCGAAGAAAGAATCAAGTTAACACTTTCAGATGAGAGTGTTGTTTATGTTGGTGGTGTATCTGGACAGAATGCCTACGTTGCTGGAGTTACGGCACTGGGTGAAAGTGTTGGCAATCCAAGTGGTCAAATCTTCAAACAAACCACCACCGCTGGACCAGATCCTAGCGGAGCAACTTTTCAATTCAGAGGACTGACTGCTGCTGTTGATCTTGGTATTGAGTGGGCTGACGATACGATCTCCATCTCCTCTCCAATAGGAATCACAACAGGCTATGTGGATTCAGGTAGCACAGGTGAGTTCCTGTTCCTATCTCCCCAATACAAAGCACAAGGTGGTTCGGGTAGTTTTTATGATAGTTTCGGCGGACCAAATCCAACGGGGACTGGCGATACAATCAGTGTTAAGTTTAGAAACGCCATAGCACACGTTGGAGATGAATATAATATTGACTTCTGTAATACGGCAGTTGCAAATGAATCTGGTGATAAACTAAAGGAATATATTCTTGATGTGGCGAACCTAGTTCGTTTTAGTCCTCCAGAAGAAAATGGTAAACGATTTGGTTATCTTTGTGTTTCTGTAAAATTCTTTCAAGCAGATGATAGAATTGTAATACTACGAACAAAAGTAGACAACAATCAAGATACAGAAACAATTCGTCAACCTTTATATGGTGCATCTGAGGTAAACTTTGAAAATCCATTGTCAGGTGAACTCTTGTATGTTTCTGGAGAAAACAACAGCGGTGAAGGTTATGGCAATGATTCGTACAGACGAAGTATAATAAGTTTTAACACACCATACGAAAATTTAAATGAGGGTTATGAAGCAGGTATCCATCCTCAAGTATGGAGTGGATCTACGGGCGCACCTGCCGTTGATTACCCCAGCGAACAAGCAGTAATTTTCGATACAAACTGTATAGACGATGATACTCTGGAAGGTAAGTTGTTCAGAGGTAAACCATTCTGCTCAGATCCAGAATCTGAGTTGGGTAATGGAACTCACAGTTACTGTCTCCGTATTGAGGAAGACATGTTCGAGTCTCAAAACACAAGTAGTCCGTGGTACGGTAAAATTCGCATGGTCGTAATGCCTGGTTGTGGCAACGAGTCAGGTAGTGGCACTCAATGGAAATGGAAAATTTCATGTGAGTCTGTGTGTTCATGTAGAGATGCAGGAACAGTTGATGACAACCCATATGGTGCGTGTTGCACAAGTGCAGTTGCAGATTGTGATTCCCTGTCGGGTGGACCAATCAGCGGTAGATTAGAACTTGATATTACCAACGCTGACGTTTTCAATGTTGCTGCCCCAATTGATATCGCGGGAATCACTTGGTCATACGATCAAAGGCCTGGACTGTCTCTTGGTAGTAATGATGGTAACAACTTTGGTGAGATGAAAAACATCACGGTCATCGTTGAGGGTGGACCAAATAATATTAAATTCCCAGACAACGTAAAGTTTGCTGGAACACCAACATTTACAAATGGTATTGACATAGTAAACTTACTGACTGTTGATAATGGTGACACTTGGTTTGCCACACAAACAGGATATGGGTGGGATGTTGATATATTCAAAGAGGATCGATTGGGATCATGTTGTAGTGGTCTTGGTTGTGTAAACTTTGTAAACAAAACATATTGTGATGAACTAGGTGGATCTTTTGAGGAAGATGTTCCTTGTTATAGAAGAACTGATCCTGAGTGTGGTGCAGGAATCACGGGAGGTTGTTGTTCTGGTCTAGAAGGCACAATCAACACAGGAGTTTTGTGTGATGATAGTGGTGACTATACTCCACCTGCGGATTATGTATGTTGTAGTGATGATGCAGGATGTTTGCCTGGGCCTGAAGATTTTGGTTCATATATTGGTTGCTTATACGGACAATGTGAAAGTTGTTGTGGTGGTAATTTAAACTTTGAATTCTGTGATGATTTATGTACCCTACCTATACAGAAGTGTTGTTTTGATTTAGATCCTGAAAGTTCATACTGTGTCACAATAACAGATGGATGTAACAGTTGCGAAGAACTAGGAGGAAGAGAGGTTCAGAATTGTTCTGAATGTAATTTGGGTAACGACAATCTCTTCAAGTGTTGCGCCCCGTGTCCAATCGGTTGTGTTGATGTTCCAAATACAGAAAGTTGCACCGCACTACAGGGTAGGATCTCAAACACTGGCTTATGTTCAGCGTGTCTAGGTCCAGAATATGATGACATATATGGAGGAACAGATGGACCTGTTGGTAGACCAAAGTGTTTGCTTCCCTCGACTCTTCTACAGTGCAACCTAATCAACGGTTATTTTGTTCCTTCAACTGTTACTGAAGATCCTTGTACAATCTGCGAGACTATCAATGTATGTGATCCACCACCAGTAGGTGCCTGTTGTGACGATACAAACGGTGATTGTCGTGGTATTATGTTAGAAGAAGTTTGTGATGCCATAAAAGCACAAAATCCAGAGTTAAATATCACATGGCTAGGGGCAGGATCTGAATGTGATGACTGTTGTGGTAATCAGGAATTCCGAGGTGCTTGTTGCTTCTGTAATGAAAATTGTGTTCCTAATCTAACACCACAAGAGTGTTCCTCATTGAGAGGAATCTTTATGGGAATAGATTCTACATGTGGCTCTGTTAATTGTAGCATCGCTGGACCATGTGAATGTCCCTGTGAAATAACAGGATGTTGTGATTGTCCCGCAGGACACCCATCAAGAAGTCCTTGTTGTGATGATCCACAGTCTGAAGAATGTTGTGATAGTGGAGACTGGTGTGGCGACGATGACGACGACGACGATTCTTCGGATGATCCAAATGACACAGACGATACTGAAGAATTTGAAATACCACTTTTTCCAGGCGACAGCGGAAAGAGAGGCCCCGGAACACCCAGAAGTGATTGGACTAAGGGTGCCTGTTGTCAAGCGGGAGCAGGTTGTCACCGTATATTCGTTGGTTCTAGACTAACTGGTCCTGTGTTTGGTCCTTTCGATCCAGCAGAGGTGGCTAATGAAAGATGTTCAGGAACATTCACACCTGAAGCGACATGTCAAGAGGTCAGTTGTAAAAAGCCAAAATACACAGGTGCGTGTTGTTGTGCAACTTGGTCT
>Ga0181410_1000326_pt1 | contig 21354 bp, 37 predicted proteins | sample 33SPOviralmetaG_FD_130112 | JGI IMG/M metagenome (GOLD analysis project Ga0181410, IMG submission 130112) | Marine viral communities from the oligotrophic San Pedro Time Series (SPOT) site, San Pedro Channel, CA, USA - 33 SPOT_SRF_2012-06-20 | ecosystem: Environmental > Aquatic > Marine > Strait...
CCTTTCATTTCTGCCATTTGACTGGGCTAAGGAAGCAGTCACAGATGGCTTTGCTGCTTTGGAAACTATGCCTCAGTGGTACAGCTATACTTTAGGAGTGATTGTAGCTAGTAGTTTTGCAGTAAGATCAGCAACAAAGTTTTTCGGAGGTAAGAAATGACATTTAAATTAAGTGAAAGAAGTTTAGGTAGACTTGAAGGTGTTGATAAAAGTTTAGTAGCTGTTGCTAAGTATGCAATTGGAATTACTAATGTTGATTTTGGGATACCAAACTTAGGTGGTCTTCGAACAATGGAGCAACAGCGTCAGCTTGTCGATAAGGGTGCATCTCAAACAATGAAGTCTAAGCATCTCGAAGGTATTGCTATAGATACAGTTGCTTATATTGGATCAAGAGTATCGTGGGAGTTAAATCTCTATGATGATATAGCTGATGCTATGAAAGAAGCTGCTAACGATATTGGTGTTCATGTTCGTTGGGGTGCAGCTTGGCACATCAATTCGATAGGTGAGTACGAAGGGTCAATGGAAGATGCAATGAATGAGTACATTGATCTTCGTAGATCGCAAGGAAGAAGACCATTTATAGATGCACCTCATTTTGAGTTAAGTGTTTAGATATTAATACCTTCTGTTCTTAGCTTAGAAGTAAAACTTTTTAGTTCTTTTTTAGCAACCCAAAGATTTGTTTGCACATTAGGATGAGCGTCTAATCTGTATAACTCATCTTGCCATTTATCTACTTCTCTTCGAAGAAACTTTAGTTCAACTTTCTGCGCCTCTGTAATTTGCATCGTACTTCCTCACTGTTTTTGTACTTACACCTACAACCATAGCTGTTGAACTTACGCACCAACCTTTGCCTCTAAAGTAATGTATGTCTTCTATTTCTTTTTGAGACAGAGAGTTGTTACGCCAACCTTCTCCAGATGTTTTGATTATTGGTGTAGGTTTTGTAGGTTTGTTTGGAACTTTTGGCTCGATAGTATTCTTGTTTGTTTTAAGTCTAGCATTGCAAATCTTTGCATCTGCTTTCATTTTTTCAAGTGGTGTCATTTATTATTCCTTAAAAAAAAAGACGCACCAAAAGGTGCGCCAGTTAAAGAGGGTTCTGCAAAACGGACTTGAGCAGTGTACGAACCCCCAGAGAACATTCTTATATTAAAATGGTATTGCATCATCTTTCAAGGTGTTTTCTGAATTTGTTTCTTGTTTATCATTTGCTTGCTTATCACTGATTTGGAAACTCATATAAGGCTTATCATCTTTCATGCGTCTCCACCCTGCGATACGTTTGTCGCTTCCAATAGGTCCAGAGTAATCGGGAGCTGCATCATTGCCACGCTTATCATTGACAAACATTGCACCCATCTTTGTGTACATCTCAATAATTTCTGTGCCATCTCTTGTTTGATCTTTGACCAAGATTAATTTATGGTCAACACCCTCAACATTTACTTTGCCTTGAAGGATCATCTTTTGAGTAGGAAATGGTGTAAAGGCTGCGCCTCTGTTTGTATCGTCATATTCTGCCATGCTTCTGGCTCCTTTGTTAAAGTTATGTGAGGGGTTCTTGAGGAACCTGCCCCTCGATCAGGTGGAAATATGCAAAGATTCAGGGTCAATGCACAACCTCAAGAATTACCAATTTGATTTACCTTTATTACTATCTGCTGCATATTTATTACCATCCATTTCACCTAGGAAGACATCAGCATTACAGCCAATGTGCGACAGTGCTTTAGTAAGACCATCAGTGATAGCCATCTTCGGTGCATCCTCTGCCATACGACCTTTAGCTGCATCAAAGAACTTACGACATCCTGTGAATGGCCCAAAGGAATGATGGTTGTCTGTATGCCAGACAGTTACATGCGCTAGTACAGCACTGTCTCCGTTGCTAACAGATACAACTTCAGTTGTGTTGAACCAACCCCAACCCAAACCAATAGGTCCAAACTGTTCTGTCATCATTCTAACTTGGTACTGAGGATCAATGGCAGTAAATGATCTACTGCCAAAGCTAACTTGCTTCAGATATTTGGGGTCTGAAGCAGCTAGCTTGTTCCAAATGTCTAGTTTATTACTCATTGTTGTTCTCCTTTTTCCTTTTGGTTATTCTAAGTGATCCTTTTTTGTCTCGCTTGACGGAAAGGTAATCACAGTAGACTTCTCTTTCGTTAGCTCCGACCATTGACTTAAGGTCTTTCTTTGCATTTTCGAAAACTCTGTTCTGCTCATAACCTTGTATGTATGTAATGGCCGTATCGACAAACTGGTTGTCTGTTGTTGCGTCTCGTTTGACCATGTTGTCCACCGCAATGTAGTCATGCGAGAGTTGTTCCGTGTCAACGCCAATCGGCTCTTCATCCCGAAGCACGTAACCCCAGAAGTCCGACACCACTGCCCACATAGAATTGAAATACTTCTCGTTGTATTCGACATATGTAGATTCCCATTTGCTGTTACCAAAGATGACAGATAGGTAAGCACCTTCTGCTTTTGCTAAGTGAGCGTACAGTTGTATCTGCGGCATGTATAATTTAATTACATCTTCCATTTTGTTGAAAGCATTTGTGTGCTTTGCTTCTACAATAGCTTTGTCCCACTGTGCATCGACAGTACCTTTTGCTGGAACTGAACCAATACGAGCTTGATATTCATATTGATGCTTAGAAAGAATACACTTCCTTTGCTGCTCGAACCAACTAAGGTTAAAGTCCTCAGTACAGATACCAAGCTGCACAGCAATGTTTGTTGTTAAATCTTCTGATAATTCTCTGCCAGTTTTTATTTGCCATAGCTCTAGCCAGTGACCTTGCATAATCTTTACACAGTCCGAGCCACCTATGAAACCTTTGCGGTTCATGTTGTTCTCCTTTATTTATAATGGTTAGACTACTGCATTAGTGCAGTATGGTCAACCAATATTTATACTGCCGTTAGGTTTGTTATACTTTTCAAAGTCCGATGGTTTGCAATAGCCAAGTTTAATTAGTTCTTTCTTTAGCTTACCTCGAAGCCAATCCTCTCCAACATGCTCACCGTTTACAATGCGGTTAGCATTGATGCGGTATCCATCAACTTGATAGTTTGATTTCTTGTATTCTTTGAGTGCTGACACTGAGCTGTTGGCTTTGGCAATGTGTGCATTCCAGACATTTGCTTTGATTGCTTTATGTGTAACATTCTTCATGTTGTTCTCCTTGTATTTCTACTCTTTTCATTTTCTTTATTTTAAAGAATCCATTATACTCTGGGTGCAAGTGCATAAAGTATCTGGCGTATAGCGCAATGTAGTCATTGCTTATTTTAAAATCACCACCTTTTGTTTCGATACTAGTTTCCCATCTAATTCTATTAACAACAAGCCATGCACTTAGTCTGTTGTGTCCTCGATTGATTGCTCTGAAAGTAAACTCTTCGAACAATCCAAATACATGTGGGTTTTGCTTGTGCCATTCCCACCACTTCTGTTTAAGATTCATCTCTGTTCTCCATTAGTTTTATAAATCTGTCACCACTCATGATGACTATTGTTTGCGGTTGTCCAGTCCGCCTTTTATAGAAAGCAATGTCTCTGCCTTCTAATACTTTGAATGGGCTAGGGAAGTTAGACTTGTCTCTGTACTTTACTTCTCCCACCAATTCTTCTCCGTTGAGTTCGAGCTTGATGTCTCCTGAATACTCGCCTCCCAAACTGCCCGAGAGGGGTTGCCTTTTCGCTTCGATGCCCGCTTTTTCGAGCCAGTGAACAAACCACTTTTCGTGGTAAGTTCCTTTGTTTTTGTTACGGTTTGCCATTTATCTTCCTCATAACAGTTGAGGCATACATACCAATGCTTCTCCATTGTACGGCCTGAGTTTCTTTTTAATATTGCAACGAACCAATTTGTTTTAATCTGACACGCTATACAAGTTGCCGACTTCCCTTTTCGTAACTTCGATGTCATATCCTAAAGCATCCAACCAACAAATTAACATAAACCCAGAGGGAATACGCTTGTGCGCTTCCCACTTATGAATGAGTGAAGAAGTGCAACCTATTTTATGAGCTAATGACTCTTGGCTTAAACCTTGCTCGAATCGAGCTTCGATCAACAGGCTTATTAGCTTCTCGTAGTCCTTTGGTATGCTCACTGGCTTTTTGTATCGAGTTAAGTTCTTCGATAACATTGATTACTTTCACAGCTGTATCGTATCTAAGTTCTGTATTACCATTGACTGTTCTATAATATGTTGAGGTAGGAATCTCAGCACGTTTAAAACATTTGAGCAAGGAGACATCAATCTCCTCTGCTCGATCTTGTAAATAGTTTAGATATGATTTCATACTGCACTTATGCAGAAAAATCATCGTACTCGTCAATAGGCATTGCTCCAAAGCCATCACATTCATAGCAATCATCCCAAACAGAATCTATATATCCAATATCTCTACCAAAGTTATGAGGCGTGGGCGCATCATATTCAATACGCCCTTCACCTTCACAAGTTTCACATATTTTAATAGGGGACTTCATCATCAATACTTTCTTTACTGAGGTTATAGTTTTCTTCCCATGCTCGTTCAGCACGTTCTACAAACTTATCATAGTTAAAGTTTCGATTGGTAGCTTTCAGTTCATCAGCAACATACTTGATAGCTGTTGCCCAGCTAAGATGCGGAGCAATCTTATCTGCAATAAACTCATAATCTCTGCGTGTAAATCTAGGTGTTGATCTAGTCATTAGTCCATCCTTACTGCATAGTGTTCTGATCCAGTTGGTATTCCCATTACTGAGTAGGGATAGAAATAAACTGTTCCATCTCTAGTTTCCCAAGTCATGTATGGATACATAGGTTCATCCTCTGGGTATCGATAAACACCTTCAGCATCTATCTCTCCACCAAGAGAGTTGTCTTTTACTGACATACCTGCTCTTCGTTTATATGAATTATCAAGATGATCAATTAAGTTTTCTTCTGCGCCAAAAGCATGACGCAGGTTCCATTCAACTACCCATATTGGTACATACCCACCTGTTGCCCACATATCATGGGTACTCATTTCTGGGTATCGTTTCTTATCATATGTTATCTGCATTATTGCTCTCCTTTATTATCATCTGAGGTAATTATAATTACTTTCTCATCGAGCCAAGACTTAGCTTCTTTGCCAAGTTCTTTTTCTAATGCTTTGCGTACTTCTTTTTGAAGTGTTTTCATTTTTGTTCTCCTAAGTTTTGTGGCCTTATCTTTGGCCTGATTAATTTTGAATGTACTTCACTTACGTCACACCATCCAGCTTCAGCATTGATTTGATCATAGAGTGAGTCGTTTTGCATAAGCACACTCCAACAATCATTTTCATTTTCAAACCAAATCTTTGCGTCAAGTTGATGTCCATCTATTACATAAGCTATAGTTAGTAGAGTAAAGAACTCCATTACGTTTCCTTTCAAATAGATAGTAGTTGCGCTTGTGCAGTACTGTCATTTGTTACGTTACGTCACTTTGTAGGCAACTAAATGTGTATCTAGCTGCCTACGATATTGGGTAGCTGTTACGCTACCCTTTTCTTGAGTTCTGCAACTTTCTTGGCAAGTGAGCTTTTAACGTTGCGTTGCTTGCGTTCTGGTGTCCAAGCTTGACCATCTGTGATGATTGCGTAGACCTGACAATCAGCGTCATGTCTCTCTGCAAGATGTTCGAGTTCGATTTCCATGTTGTCAAGCTTGCGAGTGATAGCTTCGGCTCTCATGTCGCGTCCTTCTGTTACCGCAGTCTCGAAGTCGGTGATGGTATCTGCCATCTGTTTCTTCTTGTAGAGAAGTGAATTGTAGCTAGTGTAGCAAGCATCGCGTGCCATGCTAGTCATTAAGTATTCCATATTATCACCGTTGTGATATTGAATGGTCTGTAGTTTAAGTTCAACAAGTTTAGTCATTTCTAGGTTCTCCTGTTCTTAGCGAGGACCACCCTCGCAATGACGAGGAGATGCACGGAGCAGAAACGCCCAGAGGCGCTTGCAGTTTGCAAGGAGCAAAGCGAAGCGTACCTTGCAAACTGTTTCTGCCCGATGCAACGAAGGAGGAGTGCGAGGTGGCCGCAGTGAAACAGAGAGAGCATAGGTATGAGTCAACTGGCAGAACTTCAACGAAAGACCATGAAGGCCTTTGTAGTAGTCAATACCATATGCAGTAGTGAACGCCACGTAACTATACTAGTGACGTAACGTCACGTATTGACAGGTTAGTACAAACTAGTGTCCAAATGGGGGGAGAGAGGGAGAGGGGGGCTAGTAAATGAAACAATGGTTTAGAGTATCTCAATCCTTCTATTTGAAAGACGTCATACTCTTAGCTATATGTTAGTAGACAGCACTTAGTTAGGTGCTGCTTACAACACTAAGAAGAAGGATATGAGATGCTTCCAGCTGATAAGAAACTTACTGATAAACAAATGGCTCTGGTGGATATAATGGTAGCAAAAGGATTACCACCAGCTAAAGCCGCTGTTGAAGCTGGATACGCTGAAGGTAAATCTGGATATGTCTCCGCTTACAAAGCACTGAAGACACCTCATGTGCAACAGTATATGATGCAGCGAATGAATGAAGAGTTTGGAGTTAGTGCTACTGTAGCAGTTGGTACTGTTCGTAGGTTAGCTCAGAACGCTAAGTCTGAGTACGTTCAGCTCGAGGCGAGTAAGGATTTACTAGATAGAGCTGGGTATAAACCTATAGATCGTTCCCAAGTACAAGTCGCAGGAGATATAAAGGTTTCTATTGACCTAAGCTAGGGGGGTAGGGGGAAAAGTTAGTAGCTATGTTACTGTAATAGTCTCTCCCTCACATTATTAGTAAAAAAGGTTTGTGCATTGCCAAGAATATTTTTTGTATGCTAAGGGTTTTTTATGAGGAAAGAGCATAAGAATCCGAAGGGTGGTTTAACTGCTGCTGGTAGGCGTTTTTTTAAGCGTACTGAGGGGGCTAATTTAAAGGCTCCTGTTAAGAGTGGTACTAATCCTAGGCGTGTTTCTTTTGCGGCTAGATTTGCTGGAATGAGGGGTCCGATGAAGGACGAGAAGGGGAGGCCGACTAGGAAGGCTTTGGCATTGAAGGCTTGGGGTTTTGGCAGTGTTGAGGCTGCGCGTAATTTTGCAAGAAGGAATAGGAAGAGCTAATGTGTTTTAGTGGTCCGAGTGCGGAGAAATTATACAAAAGACGTAAGAAGAGTTTTGGTCCTCTTCCTTCTTTGCTTATGAAGAGTGCCAAGTCTGGTCGTAGTGCAGAGATAGCTAGTCCAGTATTTAGGGACGTTAAGACTGAGAGACGTTCATTATTAAATCCATATAAAGGAGAGATGTAATGCCGATGGGTAAGGGGACTTATGGTTCAAAGGTTGGAAGACCTAAGAAGAAAACAATGTTGACTTCTAAGCAGAAGACATTGCCTGATGCTTTGAAGAGAAAGATTATGAAGGCTAAAAATGCAAAGGCCTAAGACTAGAATGGATGCAATGAAAACCCTTATGAAGAAGAGGGAAGATTTGCAAGATCAGTTAGACAATCTTAGTGTTACTTCCAAGCCTACTACTTTTCTTGGCAAGGCAAAGGCAAAGATGCAAAGAAGTGTTACTGCCACTAAGGAGCAAACTAGTAAGTTTCAGAATACTAGGCGTACTTTATTAAAGAAGATTGAGGAGCTTGATACTAAGCTTGAGAAGTTTCCTGATCCAGAAAAGAGTTTTCCCTAATGGCGGTTAATGCAGCTGGTAATTATACAAAGCCTAAAATGAGAAAGACTTTGTTTCAGAGAATAAAGGCAAGTGCTGTACAAGGTACGGCTGCTGGTCAATGGTCTGCTCGAAAAGCACAGTTGCTTGCCAAAGAATATAAAAAGCGTGGTGGAGGATATAAGTAATGGAAAGAAGAAATAGTTTGCTTAGATCAAAAGATCGCGGAAAAAAATCTAGCAAAGGTCTTTCTCCGATGTCATTGTTAAAGCTTGTTAAATCAGAAATAAAAATATTAGAACAAAAAATAGCAACAGCTAATAAACAGTTAAAAAAGAAATAAATGAAGAAGTCACAGAAGTCATTATTAAACTGGGGAAAGCAGAAGTGGCGCACTAAGTCTGGAAAGAAGTCTAGTGAAACTGGTGAACGGTACTTACCTAGCAAGGCTATTGCTGCTCTTAGTGATTCTGAATATGCAGCCACAACCAGAGCTAAACGAAAGGGTAAGGCTTCGGGCAAACAGTTTGTAGCCCAACCCAAAAAAATTGCTAAGAAAGTAAGGAGATATAGAACATAATGGCATGGTATATTAGAAACACTGGAGAGTTGTGGACAGGTCCAACTCATACTCTTCATGGCTTTACTTGGACTGAAGCAACTCACATGAGTTATTCCGCAAAGCTTGAGGAAGGTGAAGAGCCAGTAAAGGCTAGAACAGATAAGGGAACATTTAAAGCTGATGACCCTTCTACGCCTAACATCGATGAATCAAAGAAAAGGAAAGCAAAGAAGTGAGCTTTGTAAATACTTTGAAACAGGAAGATTTACGTCTTCTTCGCAACATAGTTCGTAAAGAACACTTTAAATTTTTTGCTAAAAAACACGGCAAAAGCTTTGTGACTAACTATATGGTCGATAATATTATTGACAACATTGGTCCTGAAGTTGCTGAAAATATGATTAAGCTTGGCGTTGATAAGGGATTAAGGTGATTAATTTTAAGTACAAGCCTGATGGCGATGTGCTAAAATCTTTTATGAAAGACCATACTTTCTTTCGTGGCATTAGAGGTCCAGTTGGTTCTGGCAAATCTGTTGGATGTTGCGTTGAGGTTTTTCGCAGAGCCTTAGAACAAAAGAAAGGCCCTGATGGTATTCGTAAAAGTAGATGGGCTATCATTCGAAATACCAACCCACAACTTAGAACAACAACTATTAAGACTTGGCTCGATTGGTTTCCAGAAGCTGATTGGGGTAGGTTTCATTGGTCTGTTCCTTATACTCATCATATTAAAAAGGGGGAGATTGACCTTGAGATTATCTTCTTAGCTTTGGATAGACCTGAAGATGTTAAGAAACTTCTATCACTTGAATTAACAGGGGTATGGATTAATGAAGCAAGAGAAATACCAAAATCTATTATTGATGCTTGTACTATGCGTGTCGGTCGTTTTCCTTCAATGCGTGATGGAGGCCCTTCTTGGACAGGTGTAATTGCAGATACTAACGCACCAGAAGAAGATCACTGGTGGCCTATTATGTCAGGCGAAGTTCCTATTCCAGACCATATTCCTAGAGAGCAAGCTAAGATGTTAGTAAGGCCAGACAATTGGTCTTTTTTTACGCAACCCTCTGCAATGGTTGAAAAGAAAGATGAAGAAGGGGAGATTCTTGATTATTTAAATAATAAGCAAGCTGAGAATTGTAAGAACATGCTTGCAAATTACTATTCTAATCTTATTAGAGGTAAGACAAAATCATGGATAGATGTATATGTGATGAATCGTTTAGGTCACATACAAGATGGAAAGCCAGTATACCCTATGTTTGCACCAGAAGTTCACATTGCAAAAGAAGAAATACCAGTAGCAGCCAACGTCCCTGTATATGTTGGCGTAGACTTTGGCTTAACACCAGCCGCAGTTCTTGGGCAGAAAGTACGAGGTCGATGGTATTTGCAATCAGAAATTGTAGCCGTAGACATGGGCATCGTTCGTTTTGCAGAAGTTCTTAGACAAGAATTATCTACAAGATTTGTTGCTGCTTCTGAAGTAATTATTTATGGCGATCCTTCTGGTGACTTTAGAGCGCAAACAGATGAATCTACTCCCTTTCATATTTTGCGCGGTGCTGGCTTGAGGGCGTTTCCAGCTCCCTCCAACTCTGTTGATCTTCGATTAGAATCGGTTTCCTCCCAATTAACGAAGATGGTCGATGGTAAGTCAGCACTTTTAATAGATAGGCGTTGTCCTCAACTCATTAAGGGTTTTGAGGGTGGTTACGCCTATAAGCGTATGGAAGTTTCTGGTGAAAGATACGCTGACAAACCAGATAAGAATATGTTTTCTCACGTTCATGATGCAGCTCAATACTTGTTTCTTGGAGCTGGGGAGGGTAGAGCTTTATTAAATACACAAAAACCAGCGAGAGCTTTTGTAGCTGGCCGCAACTTTGATGTATTTAAGAAAAGTCCGAAGCAGCGCAAACAAAGTGTTTGGGCTAGAATGTAGTTTGTGCATTGAGATTTATTTCTTTTTGTGCTTACGAAAGATAACACAAGGAGATAGTTATGTGTTTTGGTCCAAGTAGAGCAGAGAAGCAAACGGCTGTAACTCAACGCATGGAAGCTGATGAGTCTCAAAGACAAGAAGCTGAAAAACGAGCAATGCAAAAACGTGAAGATATTCAAGAAGCAGTAATGAAAAGAGGTTCCGCTAGAACCAGAAGGTCTTTATTTTCTGCTGGTCGCGGTGGATTTTTAGGTAGGTTTGACTAATGGATAAAATAGCCAGTCAATATATTCAAAGTTATAAGAAAGCTAAAGCCTTTCGTGAAAACTGGGTTCCTCTTTTTGAAGAGTGCTATGAGTATGCTTTACCTCAAAGAGAGTCATTTTATTATGAAGAGGCTGGTCAGCGTAGAGACGAAAAGATATTTGATGAAACTGCTGTTGTTGGTACTCAAGAGTTTGCAAGTCGCTTACAATCAGGTATTGTTCCAAACTTTGCTCGATGGGCAGACCTTACGGCAGGGAGTGAAATCCCTGTAGATCAACGCGAAGAGGTTGATAATGTTCTTGATGAAGTTACTGATTATGTTTTTGAAGTCTTAAATAACTCTAATTTTAGTCAAGAGGTTCACGAATCCTTTATGGACTTGGCTGTTGGTACTGGTATTTTATGTGTTGAAGAAGGTGATTCACTTAATCCAATTACTTTTAGCGCAATTCCTTTACCACATGTTGTGCTTGATACTGGTCCTGATGATAGAATTGATCATGTTTACAGAGAGCGTAAAAAGGTAAAGTTTGATCATTTACCTATTATGTATCCTGATGGAAAGTTTGATCAGCGTGTTTTATCTCAAATGGGTGCTGATAAAGAAACTACAGTTCTTGAAGTTGTTTGCAGAGATTATTCCAAAAAGAACCAAGAGGCTTACTTACATTATGCAATATGTTTAACGACAAAGACTTTGCTACATTCAAAAGAGCTTTCTGGCATAGGATCGAATCCTTTTATTTGTTTTCGTTGGAACAAATGTGCTGGTGAGATATATGGTCGAGGCCCATTATTAAATGCTTTGTCTGCAATTAAAACAACAAACCTAACTATAGAATTAATTTTGGAAAATGCTCAGATGTCTATATCTGGAATATACCAGATGGAAGATGATGGCGTTGTAAATCCTGATACAATCAATCTCGTTCCAGGGAGTATAATTCCAAAAGCTATGGGGTCTGCTGGTTTGCAACCAATTCAAGCTGCTGGTCGCTTTGATGTAGCTCAACTTGTTTTAAGTGATATGCGTTTGAATATTAAACGTGCATTATACAATGATATGCTTGGAAATCCTGATCGAACACCTGCAACGGCAACAGAAGTTGCTGAACGTATGGCTGATTTATCTAGAAGAATGGGCGCTGCATTTGGTAGATTACAAGCAGAACTTGTACAACCTGTACTTCAACGTGTAATTTACATTTTGAAAAAGCAAGGCCGTATAGAGGTTCCTACAGTAAACGGAAGAGAAGTTAAGGTTAGATCAATATCTCCATTAGCACAAGCGCAAGCTAATCAAGATATATCTAGTGTCGCAAGGTTCTTAGAACTTACAGGTTCTACTTTTGGTCCAGAGACTTTGCAGCTTTTAATTGACTCAGAACAAACAGCAATTTTCCTTGCTAAAAAATTTGGTGTGCCAGAAAGCTTGATTCGTGATGAAGAACAGCGTAGACAAATAGCTGCAATAGCGCAGCAAATAGCACAGCAACAAGGAGTACCGATTGAGCAAGAAGAATGAGAGCGCATCTAATATTGGCATTGATGGCTTTAAAAGGTCATTTGATTCTGATTTAGAAGTTAGCCAAGTATTGGCTGAAACGTTTAAAACTCCGTCAGGAGAAGCAACACTTAAATATTTAAAATCAATAACAATAGATATGATACATGGGGCGGCAACATCTAATGATGAACTTCGTCACCATGAAGGTCAAAGATTTATTGTAGGTTTAATACAAGCGAGAATACAACATGCAGCAAGGAACAGAGCAAGTGAGTGAGACAGCAGTTGAAGTAGCAGAAGCTGATGGTCGTGATTTTGTAACTCAAGAAGATGTTAACAAAACATCTGAAACATCTGATAGACCTGAATGGCTTCCTGAAAAATACAATACTGGTGAGGATTTAGCTAAAGCTTATAAAGAGCTTGAGTCTAAACTTGGCAGTCGAGAAGAGGATATAAAGAGCAAGCTAATCGAAGAGATACAATCTGAAGCCTTTAATGATAGACCAGAAAAAGCTGGTGATTATCAGTTACCAGAAATGGTTGACGAAGAAATGGCTGTTGATAATGATTTACTTCAGTGGTGGTCTGATCATTCTTTTGAAAATGGCTATAGCCAAGAAGAGTTTCAAAAGGGTATAGAAATGTACGCTCAAGCTATTAATGGAGCCGAACCTGATTTAGAAGCTGAAAGTTCTAAACTTGGAGATGGCGCAAACGATCGTATTGAGGCAGCATCACTTTGGGCTAATAACTTTTTTCCAGAAGAAACTATACCTGCAATAGAGCGTTTATGTGAAACATCTGAAGGTATTATAGCGTTAGAAACTATAATGGAAAAAATGAAAGATGGTTCATTTTCTGGAGATACTCAACCAACTGCTGGTTTATCTGAAGCTCAACTTAGGGAAATGATGTCTGACTCTAGGTATCATGGATATAATAAGGATGCAGATTTTGTTAAGCAAGTCGATGAAGGTTGGAAACAACTTTACAGAGGTTAAAATTATTCAGAGGGGTCAATATTATCTGACCCCTTTTCAACCTTATCATATTGATGAAGTTGTAAATCATCTGAGTTCTGAAAACATAGAAGAGCTTGCTTTGCTTGGCTATACGAATATACGCGAAGCAATAACTGATATGTACGAAACATCTGAATGTTATATAGCTAGAAAAGAGGGTGAAACTTTTCTTGCTGTTGGTGGCCTTTGGTATGCTGATGATCAAGATTGCCCACAAATGTTTGCAATGTTTTCTAATAATATTAAGAAATCTTTTATAGCGGCTGCTCGTGGATCAAAGATGGTTGTTGATTTTTTTGATAAGACTCAACCAATGATGACTATGACTATTTTGCAAAGTAATGAGTTAATATTAAACTGGGCAGTATGGTTAGGTTTTGATCCTGTAGGCTTTATAGAACAAAGAAATTACAAGTATGTTGAATTTGTGCGTTGCAATCCGAATAAAAATAATGTTAGCGATAAGATATTACAGCCCGTAATACACTGAAAGGCCCGAAAGGACACCCTTGCTGAAGTAAAAAATCGGACACCTGTAGCGAGAGAAACTTCAATTAAGGACTGAAAAAATGGCTAATACAATTGACACAGCCTTTATCAAGCAGTTTGAAACCGAAGTTCATATGGCGTATCAACGTATGGGTTCTAAGCTACGGAATACTGTGCGTACTTCAAATGTAACAGGTTCAACTGCTCGTTTCCAAGTTATTGGAAAAGGCACTGCAAGTACTAAGTCTCGAAATGGTAATGTAACTCCAATGGAATTGGCACACACTACTGTAGAGGCAACAATGGCTGATCATTATGCTGCTGAGTATATTGATAAGCTAGACGAACTAAAGATCAATATTAATGAGCGTCAAGCTGTAGCGCAATCTGCTGCTGCTGCTTTGGGTCGTAAGACTGACGAGATTATCACTACTGCAATGGATGCTGGTGCTAACTCAACTCAGATTCACGATGCAAGTAGTGCGCTTGAAAAAGCTGATCTGCTTTCTCTATTTCAAACATTTGGCAATGAAGATATTCCAGAAGATGGGCAACGCTATTTAGCTATGTCACCTGCTGGCTTTGCTGACTTGTTTGCAATTACAGAGTTTGCATCATCTGACTTTGTTGGTCCGCAAAATCTACCGTTTGCTGGTGGTATGACAATGAAAGAATTCTTGGGTTTCAAGATTTTCTCAACGTCTTCCGTAGCTGGTGGTAAGAACTTTGCTTATCACACTTCTGCTGTTGGCTTAGGCGTGAACTCTGATGTTCAAACTGAAGTTAACTATGTTGCAGAAAAAGTCTCACACTTAACCACATCTATGATGTCAATGGGTTCTGTCGTTATTGATGACGATGGCGTCTTTGAAGTCCTAGATAACAACTAAGGAGTTATAGAATGGCTTACGCAGCAAGTGGTCTTACTCGTGTTGGTGGAGACTCAAATGGAAGTTTGTGGATGTATCGTTCAGCAGATGCAATAGCTACTGTTAGAGCATCTGGATATTTTAACAATGCAGCAAATATGCTTGGTGTTCGTGACTTGGTAATTGTTCAAGACACAAATGTACCAACAACAAGCTTATGTAGTGTTCTTTCTAACACTGGTTCTGTAGTTGATATTTCAGACGGCACTGCCGTTTCTGAAACTGACACTGACTAATAAAGGGATGGGGGTTTCGGCCCCCATACTAACATGCCAACAATAGCTGATACCGCAGTAAAGATAGCATCTCGCGCATCCATTTTGATTGGTGGTGACGCGATTCAATCTTTTTCAGATGGGACAACAGAGGCAGATGTTTGTAATAACATTTATGAAGATGTTGCTCAGTCTTGTTTAACAAGAACACGCTGGAGATTTGCAACAAACCAAGCTCAATTAAGTAGGCTTGCTGCTGCACCAACAGGAAGATTCGATGCAGCTTATCAATTACCTTCTGATACTTTAATGATTAATGCTATCACAATTAATGATGTACCAGTTAAATATGATGTTTACGGTAATAAAGCTTTTTGTGATGCAGACAGTTCTCAGGTTTTAGTTGCTGACTATATATTTAGGGTAACGGAAGAAAACTGGCCTCCATATTTTATTCTTGGTGTTGAATTTTTCTTAGCTAGTATTCTTGCTATTTCTGTTGCTCGTGATGGTGCATTGGGTTCAGCAATGGAATTAAAAGCTGAGAAGCAAATGATAAAAGCAAGAACACTTGATTCACAACAGCAAACAACAAGCAAGCTCAATACTTCGAGGTTTATTGCACAAAGGCGTAGCTAATGCAGAAAGTTAGAGTTCCTATTAATAGCTTTCAGTTTGGCGAAGTAAGTGATTCTCTCTCAATGAGAGTAGATAGTCCTGTTTATGCCTCATCTGTTCAGACATTACAAAATATGGTTGTTATGCCAGAGGGTTCTGTAACCAAGCGTTATGGTGCTAAACATATGGCTAAGTATGGTGGCATTACATATGATGCTAATAATACAGAACAATCTCATTTATTTCCTTTTATCTACGATGAAAACGAAGAGTATATAGTTGCTATACAGCATCAACAGATAAGAGTTCATCAAGTAAATGATACTACCTTAACTCAGCGTTTAAACACAACAACGGATATAAATGGGGCGACTCTTCCTTTTGATAAAGAATATTTACAAGAGTACACTGTAGCTCAACTTGGCAATGACATGTTTATATGTCATCCATTGTTTGCGCCTAGAATATTACGCAGAACAAGTGCTACTAGTTTTCATGTAAGAACATTTACTTTTGATCAAAGGGCTGACTCACTTGTTACTTTTCAACCGTATTCACGTTTTGCAGATGCAAATGTAAAACTTGATCCAGAAGCTGCTACTGGAGATAATATAGATTTTAGCATCTACACTACAGACGGTACTACCGATGATGATTTTTATTTTAGTGGAACAAATGCATCTGGAGCTGGAAACTTAACATTAAATAGTGGTGCGACTGCTGCTTTTGATAACTCTGTAGAAATAAGCGTAACATCTACTGGTAACATTAGTGGTGTAACATTTACATTTACTGGAACAGATCAGGATGGTGTTGCTCTTACTGACTATATAGATGGCCCTAATAATGCAACTGTATATGTTCCTCGTATGTTTAAATCTATCTCAACTATTTATGCAAATGGCAACTTTGCTACAACTGTTAAGATTGGTCATACAAACAAAAGAGGTGTTACTTATTTAGATATTACTGGGTCTAAGACAGCAACTCTTAGAACAGGTAATTACGCTAGTTCAAAACATAAAGATATATTATTAAGGTATCATAAGAATGAATTAAAAATAGATACAGTTTATAACTCTAATCAGTTTAGAGCAGATATTCTTGATTCTCTTTCAACAAGATTAGAAATAGAAAATCCTCTTAGGACTAATAATAATAGTAATAAGGTTGAAGTAAGCCAACCTCAACATGGATTTTCTCTAGGTGATACTATTAATGTTGAAAACGCAGATGCTCTTGGTGGTATAAATATAGCAAATATAAATGGTTCCAGAACAATACATGAAATTATTGATGAGAATACTTATAGTTATACGGCTGGTGCTACTGCAAATGCCTCTGCTGATGGCGGTGGTTTTCCTAGAATTGAAAGTGATGCGCCAACAACTGATTTTGATGAACAGTCATTTTCTGATGTAAGAGGATACCCTGCGGCTGTAGAGTTTCATCAAAACCGTTTAGTGTTTGCTGGTACATTAGATGAACCTGATACATTGTTTTTTAGTAAGGTTGGTAGCTTTTCTAATTTTGATGTAGGTATTGCTGCTGATGATGATGCTATACAAGTTACTGCTGCTACTGGTGATGTTAATGAAATACGATACTTAGTTTCTAACAGAGATTTGCAAATCTTTGCTGCTGGAGCAGAGTTATATATTCCTACATTTCAAAATCAACCATTAACACCAACTAACTTACAGATTAAAAAGCAAACTCCTTTTGGTATTTCTCATGTGCAACCAATAGAACTTGATGGTGCTACCTTGTTTGTTCAAAGAAATGGTAAGGTTGTTAGAGAGTATTTATTTACAGATGGAGAGGATGCTTATACTTCTGTGCCTGTATCTAGTATAGCTTCACATATGATTGATACGCCAAGATATATGGCGGTTGTTCATAGTGGTTTTGGTCAACCAGATTCTTATGCAGCTATGACTACAACAGGTAATAACTTGATTGTATTTTCCTCGAATAGAGCTGAAAGAAAAGCATCTTGGGTACAGTTTAATACCGCAGGTAAGTTTGGTTCTGTTTGTGCTATTGAAGATAGATTGTTTGCTGAGATTTACGATACGAGTGGTCAGCTTCATGTTTGTGAGTTTGCACCTAAATCAACTCAGAATGTTGGATTAGATATTTGGTTACATAAACTTATCATTAGTAATGAAGTTGATGTTAGCACTGCATATAATCAAAATGATGTTGTAGATGTTATAGCAACAGATGTTATTGATGGTTATCAAGAATACTTGGGGACATTTACTGTTGATGCTAATGAAAAGATAAATGTATCTGCCTATTCTGGTTTGGGTCATACTTATGTTTATGTTGGTAAGAAGTTTGACTCTAAGATTGTTACTAATGAAATAGATGCTTCTATGGGTAGTGGACCTGTAACTGGTGAAGTTAGAGGGATTGGTAGAATCCTTCTTGATGTAAAAGATGCTTTCTCTCTCAAAGTAAACAATAAAAGCATACCTATTTCTAGTAAAACAAATCCTGATACAGCAAGTCAGTCAATACTTGATCCTATAGTTGGCAAGAAAGAAATAAGAACAACAGGTTATACTCGCAGCCCTCAAGTTACAATCGAGCAATCAGAACCATTGCCGTTACAAGTTAATGGCTTAGTCGTGGAGTTAATAGTTTAATGCCTGATCCAGCAACAATAATGATAGCAGCAGCAGTTTTAAATGCTGGGGGGCAATTAATTAGCGGCATAGGTGCAAAGCAAGAAGCTGAATTAACATCTTTTCAGATAGAAACTCAGAAAAAACAAAATAGAGTTTCTGCTTCTCAGCAAGCAAGAGCAAGACGAGAGGAATATGATTTAGCTACTTCTTCTAATATTGCAGCTTTTGCATTGCAGGGTCGTGACATTACTACTGATAGAAGTGTTGAGGCTTTCTTAAAAAGGCAAAAAGAAATTGCTAGGCAAGATGTTGGTCGTATTGCAAAACAAACAAATAATGAAGATTTAAAAGCTGATATGATGGCAATGTCTGAGGGAAGAAGAGGGCGTAATGCTTTATATTCTTCTTTGTTTAATGCTGCTGGAACAATTGGCGAAGCTCAATATAGAGCAGAAAAAACAGGAACATAATAATGGCTGTAATAAGACAAAGAACACAAGTTTTTAATCAGCCAGTAGGTATTGTGCAAACAAGAGCTGGCGCTCAAGAAGTAGGTGGAGCAATTAGTAGAGCAGCTAATACAATGTCTCAGTTAGCTTATCGAGATGCGGCAGACGAAGCTCAGAAAAAAGGTATTGAGCTTGCTCAGGCTGTAGAAGAAAAAGGATTAAGAACTATTAATCCAGAAACAGGTAAGCCAGAAGCATACAAAGCACCATCAACATTTGGTCAAATTGCAGCTGAAGCATATCAAAGTGTTATTGATAAACGTTTTGAAGACTCAATGAATACTGAGCTTAGATTGAAGGCTCAAGAAATATCATTGAAGTTTCCATTTGCACCAGAGGCATATGATGAGGCTATGGATAGCTATATATCAGAAATGTCTGAAAATGCTCAAGGAAAATATAAATCTTATATAGAAACTACTGGAACTAAGTATTTAGCTTTAACTAAATTAAATATTACAGAGCGTGTTTCTACAAAAGCAAGGGAGGATGCAGCTAAATCAATAGGTGTTTCTGTAGATGCTAGTGCTGATAATGCTTATACACTTGCTCGAGCTGGTGGTTACAAAGCAAGAGAGAACGAAGAGCAAAGTGAAACAGATGTTATTCTTAATCGTGAGATAACAAATACTGTAAATGGTATTAACTCAGGTTTGGTTAATGTTGGCTCAGATACCATAGCAAAGCAAAAGATTAATGAAGCTATTGCTAGAGGTGCTGTAGAGCATCTTATGAGCAAAACTTATTCTTCATTGGAAAGAAACGCTATTGAGCTTGCTATTCGTACTCGTGGTGAAGTTACAGGTGCAGTTCCTCCAGATTTAAAAGATGATTTAAAAGAGCTTCTTAAATATGTTGAGCCATCAAATGTTGAGCGCGTTCTCAGTCATAGTTCAACTGTAGCTGCTGATTACAATGCTGTTGAACGAGATATTGCTGAAGTATTAAAAGATGATCTTGCTCAAAAATCAAGAGTTTCAGAACTTCAGTTTAGTGATAGTTTATTAGATTTTGGGACTCAAGCGACAGGTTTTGCTACACTTGGTTTTAGCTTTGAAAATCCAGTTGCTATTTCTTCAGTAATTAATCAAACTAATGATCTTTATAATACAATCAAAGATGCTGAAGAGGCAAGATTTAAGGCAGACCAAAGTTATACTAAAGCTGAGTTTGAATCTAATCTTAAAGATGCTCGACAAGAAGCATTACGTCCATTTCTTATACAAGCTGCTGCACAAGGTAATGTAGAAGAGTTTCGTGTTGCTTTTAATACACGCAATCCTGAAGACATGGCAAATTTAACTGCTGAACAAAAGCAAGTTATTAATGATATTTATAAATCAGATATGTTTAATGCTGGGGAAGATATTGGGTTTGTTCGTGAGGTTTTATCTGCATCTAAGAACGATTTAAGAATAGCTGCTGAACGTGAGAAGTTTAGATTTGAAATATCTCAATCAATTACTGAGGCAGGGGTTCTTGCTGAGACAGGTGGTTTGTCTGATAAGGCTTTTGATAATTTAGTAAAGACTGTTAAGAACAGCATTGGCTCAAATAAATTAACAGCAGATCAAGCTGAATCAGAAATAAACAGGCTAACTAAGCAACGCGCTTTAGGCTTAGTTGAGTCTTTTGCTAGATTTTCTACTTCTCGTGATTTAAATAATCTTGCAACTTATATTGATAGTGGCGGTAAACGTACAGAAGGTATGTCTGAAGATATTATTAATGCTGGAAATACTATTCTTGAGAGAACAAAGGATGCTGAAGACAAATCAAAGATAAGAGACTCTGTAGTAAGCAAAATTAATGGTTTAAAGTCTACGGTAGCTGCCGAAGAAAAAGAACTGGAAGATGCTATTGAGCTTAAGAATAATCAAAAAAGGATTCTTAGTGGCGGTGGGAATGTTAACGATAAAAAGGATCGGGAATATTCTCAAGATATATTAGATGATAAAAGTATTGATATAGGTCAGTTTAATACATTTGATCCCACATTAAAAACTACTGTTATTTCCTTAATGCGTACTGCTGCGCCTCAAGGATATATTGATGAAATGGATAAACTTGCTTCTGGTTTAGACATAAAAAATGCGGATACATACCTTGATTTGTTTGCTATTCTTTCAAATGATCCTACAAAAACAGGATTATTTATTAATAGATTTGGTGATGCTTTAGATCAAAAGACTGTTGAGTTGCTTAATGACGCAAACTCAATACGAACTGTAATTGGTGGTAATGCTAATGAAATTATAACAACATTAGTAGAAAGGCAAAATGATCCAAAGTCTAGTATTCAAATGGACTTAGTTTTAGGAGATAAAACACCAACGGAATATGCAACAGCTTATTTTGGAGGCGATCAGATTATTGGTACTGAGTTGTCTTCTTCTGTTGAATATTTAGCAAGAAGTGGTAAAAGTGCAAAGCAAATTAATGCTAGATTAAAAACATTAAAAGACCAACATTATCCTGAGTCTACTCATATTGTTGACCCAAGATTTCCTGCTGGTTCTATAAAAAGATCAAGATATGCTTTGGAAAAGCAATTCCCAGAAGAAGACGAAAGAAAAGCATTTGTTGCTTCTGTAGAAAGTCAACTTCCATCTGGCTATGCTCTTATTCCTAATTTAGATGCTGAAGACAAAAAAGTTTTCTTAGCTCCAGATGAAAGCACTGCTGGTGTTTTGTATTTTTCTTATTTTGTAGATGAAAATGAAGAGTTACGTCCATTAATATTTGAAAAAAATGGTGTGTCTACTTGGCCTACATTTAGCAAAAAAGACATAAAAGATTATTACAAAAAGAAAGAAGCTGAAAATAAAGCTGAACTTGATACGTTAGAGCAAAAACAATCTAAAGGTTTTGCATTACAACAAAAGATAAGGGATATGGACCCTAGCATTTCTGCTTTTACTAGAGGTC
>Ga0181410_1000328_pt1 | contig 21312 bp, 36 predicted proteins | sample 33SPOviralmetaG_FD_130112 | JGI IMG/M metagenome (GOLD analysis project Ga0181410, IMG submission 130112) | Marine viral communities from the oligotrophic San Pedro Time Series (SPOT) site, San Pedro Channel, CA, USA - 33 SPOT_SRF_2012-06-20 | ecosystem: Environmental > Aquatic > Marine > Strait...
AGAAAAACTGTAACAGCAAAAGACTTTCCAGATCCTCTACCCCCTGTGATTATAAAGTAACGAGCATCAGATTCAAATAAAGGATTATATTTTTTATTCAGTATCAGTTTCAACAAATGTTATGACAGGCATATTAATAGCTTTATCGCCAGAAGTTACATCTAATCTATTCGTTTCATTCCATCCTAGTCTAGTCTTAGCTGCGTGTATTACAACTGAAGGCACTTTATCTTTCACACATTCATAATACTTAGACTTGATAAAGTCTTTTTGTATGTTTTCTATTTCTTGCACTTTGTCTGCAAATTCTTGATCCTCTTTTACCCACTTATAAAAGTTTGTTCTTGATAGGTCAGTTGCTTTTAATGCAGTAGTAATTACTCCTAGACTTGACTCTAATGCTTTGAGCAATCTCTCTTTGTTAATCTTTGTTCTATTTTGTTCCATTTTTAATTGCTTTTTGTCCTGTAAATTGCTCCCATCTTTCTATTATTACATCACAATACTTTTCATCTAATTCCATACCATAACATTTTCTTTTAAGTTTCTCTGCTGCTATTAGTGTTGAGCCACTACCTAAAAATAAATCAAAAATAATATTATTTGAATTTATCATACCGATACACCATTCTATCACTTTAACAGGTTTCATAGTTGGGTGTAATTTGTTTTCACCTCCCCAATGATGAGAGAGTATTCTGCAATTTTTACCAATATTACTCCACGCTAATTCAAATTCACTAAAGCTTCGATTGTCATTTTTTTTATGCCAACACAACCAATCATTAGTTATACTTAATTTGTCTGTAAAATAATTACCCCCCCATATTATACATTTATCAAATAAAGGTATCATATTCCAAAAGTCAGGAACTTCCTTATCCCAATCTTTACCTCTGTAAAATTGTTTCTTTCCTATTCCTAAAGTTTGTTTGTTCGCATTTATTCCATAAGGAGGGTCTGTAATTAAATCTGCTTTTTCTCCATTCATTAGTTTAGCAACATCATCTGAACTTGTACTATCTCCGCACATTATTCTATGCTCTCCTAGCTGCCAAATATCTCCACGCTTTACTTTGCTTTCTTTTACTTCAGGTATTTCATCATCATCTATTAATCCTGCTTCAGGTTCTTTATCATCCTCGTTTTCCCATACATCCAAACCCCATTCTGCAAGTTGTACGCTATCCCATTCATTCGCTAACATATCCCACTCCCATTCTCCAAAGCCTACATTGTCCTTTACGATAAACTCTTTCTTTTGTTCATCAGTTAATCCTTCTGCTATTTCAATCCATACCTCTTTTAGTCCTGCATCTTTACTTGCTTTAAGTCGCATATTGCCACCAAGCACAATCATATTTTCATCAACTACAATAGGTCTAAGCTTTAGCATCTCAGGAAATTCTTGTATTGACTTAACTAACTTTTTAAACTTATCGTTTTTAATAATTCTAGGATTATTAGGATTTCCTTTGACTTGACTGATCTTAACTTGTTGCTTCATAATATATAATAGAATTTTTTAATATTTATTTATTATCTTTCTTGATAGGCTGTTGTTTAGCCTTTTTGATAAGTTCGTGCTTATACCAGCGCTAAGCATTTCTTGATTTATTCTAAACTTAGCTGCTATAATTTTCATGCTGATGTCTGGGTTTTCAAAGTAATATTTTACAGCTTTACTCGTTAGAGCTTTTAAGTATGTTCTTGATCTTGGCTTTCTCATTAGTCAAAAGATTCATTAATTCCACGTTCACCACATAGTTTTTCTTTAGCACTATCCCAAAGCTTATCCCCCCTTTTCTTTTTACTTAAAGATGCTTCTGTTCTAATTAGATTAGGCATACCCTCCTCAGGTTCTGCATCCATCCACTTACCGCAATCACATAGAGCTTGAATACAAACCCATTTGTTTTCTCTCATAGCGATAGTTGCTTTGCCTATCTCCATTTCTACTTTACCACATTCGCATTTGTATAATGTCATATTGCTAGTCCTCCTGTTAGTATTTCTCTTTCTGAACATAATCTATCAAGCTCAAACTGTAAATGATTGATAGCTTTTTGTATATCTTGATCTGATGGGTTTCCATCTTTTTTGCCTGCTCTTAATAAATAAGATACTGCTGTGCCTATGTTGTAAGTTAATTCAAAATCCTCTACCACACGCCTTGCTTCATAGCCATAGGTAGTTCCTATATAATAATTAGGTTTAGGAGTTCTTTTGTAATCTGTTTTCATTCGCTATATTTTTTATATAATTTTTTAATTTCATCAAAACACGTTGCAATACAAGATCCGCAATTTGTAGTAGGACTGTAATTAGTTCCATGTATTACGTTATAGGTTTCTATCATTCTTTTTTTAGCTGCTTGATCTTTTGCTCTACCTGTTTTTAAATCCTTCCACATATCTAACACTTCATCTATAATTTCTTTTGGCAAATCATCTGGCGTTTCTATTTCTGTGGTCTTTTGCCATTTACCCTGACTACAACTCATAGGTGCCAAACGTGCCTTAAGCTTCATAAAACAACCGCAATCTTTACAAGTTCCTGTCGGTTTAAAATAATAAACGCAAGACTTACATATTTCTATGCGATCCTTGTAGATTCCATTTGGTACTAGAAACTTCATATTTTCTTATTAACTTTTTCTTTTTATCAAAAAGATCATTTGGATATGAAAATCCGAACTGCATTACAAAAATATCTTTCTTTTTTGGATCATACAGTTTCATCAAGTTCTTTTTTAATTATTTCTCTTACTTTGTCTATTGTCGTAAATAAGCTATTCCTACTAATCTTTGTTTTGGCTGCTAATGAATCTAAGGTATTACCTTCATAGTAATACAACTTAAATAATTCTGCATCATACCAATGCAAAGTGTCTAAAACACAATCAATCTTTTCTAGCTTATTAAGTTTTTCGTGATCTATTTCCTCGTTTGGAAAGTTTGATATATCTCTATAATGATAACTGCCAGATACTGTAAAATCATCAACGCTGGTACGATTAGTAGAATAAATAGTGCTGTCAATATGCGTGTAATATTTTTCATACTTATAATAGAAGTTACTCCTTGTACTTGTTAATGCCCTTCTTAGTGCTACTGCTCCATATCTTGTTAATCCATCTATCCCATCGTTATCATAAATTTTTTTAATTACAGAGGGATTTGCTTGAAGGAGATAAAGCATCAGCTCCTGGACAGCTTCATGTATTTTGTTTTTATCTTTAGTAATACCGTAAGCCATAGTCCTAAATTTATCAGTCAGCTTTGATATTTCTATATAGATCTCAGTCATTGGTTGGTTCTAGTTTATCTAGTTTGTCTACCGTTTCTTGTAGCATTTGATCTAGTACCACTTTGTAAGCCCTGACTACTGCTGCATTGCCTTTAGTTTCTATACCTGCAAAAAAGCCGCTAGTCATAACTGATACATTGATTGGCATAATCATTATCCAATCATAAAAATTGTTCTCTCTAACGCCTGTGCCATATCCATTTGAATAGTCTATTATTAATTGTAATACTTCTAAATAATTATTGTATTTTGTTTTCGTTGCTATTTCTTGAGCAAACTGTTTGCACATCTCAACATATATTTCAATGATCTGTTTATGATTCTCACTTGAATATATTGCATTTTGCATATTCAAATTTATAATAAAAATTTATTCTATTCCCTTTTCTTTTTTTAATTTATCAACAAGGCTTTTGTAATAACTAATCTTTTCATCATAATCTACTCTAGAAAACTTCACTATTGTCTTGGCTAAATATTGCAGTTCTTGAGCTGTGCCTTCTCCATACTTATGGTCTAATGCTAAAGCAAACTTATACTGCTCTCCTTGTTTAAACATATTACAGCCTACGCATTGTGGTTGACAATTAACTTCATCGAATCTTGTAGCTAAAAAACTTCTTGACTGAAAATGCCCACATTGCATTCCAGATTTATAATGCTTAACACAGCCGCAAGTATAACATTGAACCATTCCTTCAGCAGTTGCATCTCTTAGCCTAATAAAAAGACTAAACCATTTATCTAGTTCTTTTTTGAGTTTACTAATAGACTTCATATCCTAAGTCTTGTTTCCATTTATCTTGGATCTTACCCTTTCTTGCGGCGTATATCTTACCCCTTAATTCTGGACAATCCTCTTGTAGTTTTCTACGCATTCTTTCTATTGTCTTTAAGTTTGTCAGTTTGTTATTAGCAAACATCTGCATGAATTCTAATCCATTCATTTTATTAGGATCTATTTCTTTACGCTTTAATTCTTTCCACCAATAAGCAGCAATTAACATATTATCATTATCTCTTAAATGTGGTTTAATGGTAAGTAATTCTCTTACAATTTCTTTAGTTTTCATTCTTTTAATTTATAGTTAATATGTAGTAAAACAGCTATTATAATTACCCATCCAATCATCTTGTTAAGTTTTAAAAAAAAGAGGGAGATAACCTTTACAAAGTATAACCTCACAAATTAATTTTCATATTAGTTTTAACCCTCTTTTTTATGTTAATAATTTAATTTTCTCTTGATAATAAGGTACATCCTCTTTTGGCATATCTAGTTTTTCTACCTGATAGGTTGCAGAGTCGCACATTTTTTTCATAGCATATACCCACTTATAAAAAGTTCTTATATTTAAAAACGGTTCATCTTTTGCAAATCTTACACCGTAATGAAAAGCATCCTGAATCTGGTTGAAAGTCATGTTTCCAAATCTATTTTCTTTGATTAAGTCTTGAGCAAATATCTTGCTAAGCGTAGCCATAGTTTGTGGATCTGTTTTATGCCCTATTTCTACTGATGTCTTAGCAACTAAGTCTAATACTTTTTCAGTCAAGTCTTTTACGTTTTCTTGTTTAAGTGGTTTCATAATTTAATATCTTTTATAGTGTCATCTAATTCATCTAATCTCCTGTTTACTTCATCATCAACAAAATCCTCTATAAAAAAATATACAGTATCTAATATATCAGCAGGACATAATGAATAGTCTTGTAACTGATGTAATTCATCAAGTAAATCCTCATGAATAAATTGTTCTAATTCTGGATGCATAATTATAATAATTTTTTTGCTTCTTGCCAAGCACTAATTTGTGAATCTAGCTTAGACATTGTTTTTGGTTTCTTTGTTTCTCTGCGTTCCCAAGTCCGAACAGCAGCTTTCCAGTCTTTCATTTTATTCTTTCCTATTTTCCAATCTTTGCTTTCATAAAAATCTATAAACGCTTCTGCATCTATATTATTATTACGATCTTTACAATAACCTTCAATTTGATCAATACTTGGTTTTTTAAAACGCTCCTTTTTATTACTATCTGTAAGATTAGTATTATTTATATTTATATTAGTATTATCTCTAAACTTATTTTGTGTAGGCTGCTTAATTAATTTTATGTGCCTAGACAATATTTCTTTAGTACCCTCCTTAAAAATAGTTGTCCTTGTTATAAACTTATTATCCACTAGACACTTTAGCCAGTTTTGAATAGATGTTTTGCTTACATTGTAAAGAGTTGCAAAGTATTGTGTTGATGCTGTGCATTTACCATTCATATTACATAAAGCAGTTATCTCAGCGTACAATAATTTAGAGTTAGGAGATAGATTCTTATTGTATCTTACATCTGCTGGGATAACTGCGTAGTAGTTTGGTTTTTGCATTAAATTATTTTTATTGTAAAGTGATAATTTTTGAGTGCTAACTTAACAATTTCTAATTGATTAGAATAATCAAAGTAGGATGTTTTAATTATACAAGTTGTTTGACCACTTGTTACTTCTAGTAAAACATCAGAATCTAACTTTTCAACAACACCATTTTGTAGCAAGTGACTTTTCATAAAATGCTTGTCTGTAAATATTTTCTTGCTACCATCTATATCTTTGTATGCTTGAAATATTTTTCGAAAAGCTGTTCTATAAACACTACAATGCTTAAAGTTTTTTTTATGGTGACTTTCATAATGGTAAGTTATACACCTATCCCTCTTTAAAACTTTAGCCACTATATGTCTAGGAACATTTTCCTCAGTCAATCCTATGTAACCTGCAATAGATCGTACTGCTTGTATATTTCTTTTCCTAGTTTTAAGTGCCAAAGAATTTTTAGGCAATCCCATTACTCTAGTAGCAAGACTGCATAATGCTTTAAAGTTTAATTCGTGAGTCATATTAGAAAGGTTCATTTCCTACTTCTACAAAATCATCTGTATTAACTCCTGAATTATTAAGCCCTATTCTCCAGCAGTCTATATTATTGTAAAATCTACCTTTGTATTCTCTTGAATATACATTGCAATTTGCAATCACATTATCCCCTTCTTTTAGATTATCTAATAGTCTGATCTTATCTCCCATAAATTTAAGTGCTACTTGATTGTTATAGTCTGATTCAGTTTCTATTATACAAATTTGACTCTCCCATCTTTTACCAGTCTTAGAAGTTCCTGCTTCTGCTTGTAGTTTTTTACTTAGTTTTCCTTTAATTTCCATTTTTTTATTTTTTAATTAATTCTCTGATTTGTTTTATTGTTTTTCTTGCTTCTATTATTTGCAGCTTTAACTCCATATTGTTTTGTCTTACCCTGGCATTTTCTTTTAACAAGTTGTTAACTTGAGTATCTGGTTCTTGTTTGTTAATACTGTTTATAGGTATAGTCATAATTATTTATTTTTAATTTTCCAGTTTATATATTTGCTCAAAGTTTCACCATCAAAAATTATTTTGTCCTTTTCAGGAGAATAAGGGTACTCCCTGCCATTAGTATGTTTTTTAGCTTGGAGTGTTTGTATAGGAAGTCGGTATAAAAAACGACCAATACCAAAGCCAACACAAGCTCTTTTAAAAGCATCTGAAGCGTGTCCTTTGTCTTTTTCTACATTACTTTCCGATCCTGTATCATCTTGCCATACCCACTCATTGCCATTATATATTTCTACTCTACAAAACAAAAGACCATCAGCAGAATAGTAAGACTTTTTCCAATTACCAACACCCACAACCTTATCTAACAAGTCCATACAATCTCTTGCATCTATATATGCTACACAAGATGCCTTACCATATTTAACTGATTGTACTCTCCATTTATAAGGTAGTTCTTTTTTTAAGTTTTCAAAATTTTTTGTTCCCATTATATTAAATTTATTATTAATGCTTTGTTTTTGTAAGACTTAGCGTATTCTTTTAATCTATCTTTATCTGTGAAGTCAAAAGCTTCATCTAAGTTAAGTCCTGACTTTTTACAATAATCATCAAGAGCTTTGTCTATTTGCTTTCTTGTTCCAAAGATCCTTATAGACTTACTATATTGTTCAATGTCAGCTTCAAAGCAATTAAGGTTACTATTCCATTTCCCTGTTGTTTTATAATCCCCATCAGGGTAAAAATCATAAGTATCACATTCTAGTCTCATAATTAGTAGTTTAATTGTATGTGTAATAAAACTGATCCTATAAATAAAAGGCTCATAGCTACACAGCCTAAGTAAAACTTAACTTGACTAATGTCATCTTTCTTGTCTATATAATAGTTATTAAGATCGTTAATAAATTCTCCCTTTGCATTTTTAGCATACAAAAAGTCAGCAGCAGCCTTTCCGCTTATTATAAATGACTTTCCTGTTTTTTTACTTGTAAATTTCATAATTCTTTTTTATTGATTAATACGAAGCAAAGATACAAAACTTTTTAATTATTAACACAATTGTTTACAAAGTTATTAACAAAGTAATAAACAATAAGAAAAGACTGTACAAGCGATTGTAATACGCTTACAGTATATAGGTATTAAAAAGAAGTGAAAGTGGCTTAGAAGCTATACAGATAGGCTTAAAATAGCTATTATGATAAACATGTAAAACAAGTAAAGTTGCCAAGATATTTTGTCTTTCATTATAATGGCATCAAAAGATTTATGGGTAGAGTTCCGTTATTGAGTACAACCGCACAACCTATTGCTTGTCTCTTGAAGTTTCTAGCGTAAGCTGCTGCATAAGTAGTAGAATCAACTCCACAACCCACTTGCATTCCAAACACTCTGAATCTTTTTCCAACATACCAGCGAGTGTACGCTTCAGTATGTGTATGACCGCAAACACTAGACATCAGGTTGTTCTTTGCTTTTGTTTGTGCTTGACCCCCTTCGCCATGTTCGTAAAGTACATCATCATAAGTTACTGACTCTGTCCAGTTCCAATCAGGAGTTCCTAAGACTTCATTATAAGATCTTAACCAAGAAGCAGGAATGCCGCCTGTCATAGCTTTTCTGGAAGCCATACGGTCATGATTACCAATACAAACATCAGCAACAGGAAAAGCGTTATACCAGTCAGCCACTTTCTCTATTGTCTTTTCTAGTTCTAATCCTGCTGACATACCATCTGGATCAGGCTCATGGTAAGAAAACGCATGATTATCCAGTATGTCTCCTATGAATATTACCTGATTGCAGTTATAAGTTTCGTATTGCTCTAGGCAAAAGTCTAAGTAGCCTTTTAAGCAAAAGGGTTCATGCAAGTCACCGATCACCAGAATGTTCCTAGTGTCGGATTCTCGCATTTTTTGTAGTGCCACAACTTCATGCGGCTTTAATCTGTATCTATTATTTTTTAGCAATGTCTGCAATTCCTTGTCCAACAACTAAAGTTAGAAGTGCGTAGTATAGGTTCTGAGCAGTTTCTACATCAACCCCTAAAAATTTAACTAATGCAGGCACAACTATTGAACTAACTGCGTACCAGAATTTCTTTGATTTAAACATCTGACCGATAAGGTACTTTTCTAAAAATTTCATATTATTTATTTTTGATTATTAAATTCATTTCTGTGACTCCCAAATATATGATTTCTTTTAGTAATAAATCTAAAGCTAGAGTAGAATTATAAACAATGTCTTGTTGGCTTTTTAATCCTACTAGGATGCAGCCCCTTGAATCTTTAGCTGTATTACCTCTGTGAAAAAGTATATAATCTCTATTTGGTACATCTTTTACTAATATGTGCAAGTAATCTCTACTTCCACTTTCTCTTGGGTATCTTAATCTTGCAGAGTATTCTCCTGCTGGTATGCAAGATATACTTCTTTGATTATCTTTATAAGGCAGCTCTAAAGTATCACACATCTTTTCACCATTTAAAAACAATTCACCAATCGTAGATTCATCAGTAAATGTTTTTCTAATAATAAGGATATTTGCTTGGCTCAAACTAGATGTAGTATGATTTATAGATTTTACACCCCTTAACTTCTTTAAGAAGTTCTTTACGCATTTTAGGTTCATCCTTTAGATTTTTGTTGTACTTAGGATTTGTGCTGTTTAACTTACGTTTCTTAGGCATCTTTATTAAATTTAACAAATTTGTAAACTGTAAACGCTATTGCTAATATTAAAGATACAAGAGTTAAAACTTCGTTGCAATCTGTAATGCTAAAGCCAATAGCTGATCCGTTAGCTATTCCTACTTGTAGAGTGTCTTTTAGATCTGTCATTTTTATTTGATTTAGGCTTAGCCTCTAAGTAGGACTTCAGCTTAATTATGTTTGTTGTTTTAGTTTTGTAATGCTTTTTCATTATGTCAAGTCAGGCGTTAAGAAATCTCTCAAAGTTAATTCAGTTCCCTGTTCTGGTCTTTCTAGGTTCATCCCTGCATAGTAGTTTTCAGTTGTTGGGCTGACATCCGCACCAGAATTGGTAGAGTATTCTGGAAAGCTAGATATGTTATTTCTTATGTAGTCTATTAGCCTTTCCCGATAATAAGAAGCAGTATTAAGAACTTCCTCTCTAAGATGCTGTGCCTCCTCTGTACTTAGTGCTGTTCCAGTTTCGCTAGTCTTAGAATATATATTACCATTTTCTATTTTAAATCTAAGGTAAGGAATAGCGTGGTACAAAGCATAACCTGGTAGCATATCTCCAATATAATCATCAACTAAAGTTTTGTAAGCCTCGTTACCTACATTGCCAATAGTTCCAGCTATTATTAAATCTTTTAATTTGTTTGACAATTCTGTGCCAATTACTGTTTCGCAGTAGAGCTTTTGTGCCTCTTTTACAAATGGGAGAATCAAAGAATTGTCCACATTTAAGTTAATAGCTGTGCTGTCTTTTAATTTCTGTTCTGATATAAATAATACGTATGCCATAATTTATCTTGGTTCTAAAAATCCGTTATTTTTCATCCTTTTTGGTGGTCTTGCTACTAGGTTGTCATTTCTTTCTGCTGTAAAACCTTCTGATAATGCTTTAGTGTAAGATATTGCTTCACTTGGTTTTATTTTGCTTTTCGCACCTCTTAAAGAAGTTTTGTAAATCTGTCTTAACCAAAAATGATGGCAGTTGCCACCGCCCTTATATAGCCATATAGAATAAGTAGCGGCACCTTTAGGTCCCCAGCCTGGATTAACAGCTCTATCTCCCATCTGAATAATATCCTCTTTTCTGTAAACTTTATTCGCTGATGACATTAACTTGCAAAAATCTCTAGTTGAACCTTCTTGACTTAAAAAATTGTCTTTAGTGTAAACATATCTTACTTTGTAAAATTCGTTATCCTCTTTATTGGTTCCATCTTGACTACTTCTAGCGTTTGGTCTAGCAGTACCTGTTGATGCTAATTCTAAAGGCTCTTGATTTGCAATTTTATTTAATTCAGTTTCAAAGTCAAAGTCTTGATGTTCTCCATCTACTATTTCATCATCAATTAATTCCCACCCTTCTGGAATATCCTCTCCAAATTCTGCTATAAATTTAGATAATTCAGTAGCTTCATCATGTCCATCGCAAGCCATGTAGACTTTCTTGCCTTCTAATTCATGCTCATGATAGCCTTCGCATCCTTTAATTTTTGCCTGTGCTTCTGCTTCAGCTATTGTGCTGAATACAGGCTGCCCATCTATCATTCCTACTTTGCTAAGATTTAATTCTTGCTCTACTGTTGCTTCATCCCCTAACGGTTCAAGTCCAAGCTCCTCTCTGATTTCATCCGTAGTCATCACCTCTCTAATAGTCTTAGAATCAAACTGAACTGTGATAGGTTTAAGCTGTACGAAATTCACAGGCATATCCATGTTATTGATCTGAAATATTTTTCTTAGCTGTTTTACTATTTGATCTTGGAATGGTTTTACCACCGTATTCAAGTAGAAATTAGCAGCGTTTATGATTTCATCAGTATTACTTGAAAAGCCATTAGCAGTATCAATTCCCATTAAGGTCTTTGATGTTACTCTATGCCCAGAAAGTATATTAGAAGTCAAAAGCTCTTGTAGGGCTAAGTATTGCTTGTCTAAGTCACTTGTATTTATTGGCGTGATTTCTGGGGTTCTAGTCTTGTCATCTGAGAATGTAAGTACAAATTTTCCTGCGTTAGTTTCTGAACAGAATTTATCTGTTAGACTTTGCTCTATTTGTATTCTTTCCTCTCTAGTTGGCACCCCATTAGCAAAGGAGATCATAAAGGAACCCGCGAATCCATTGGAAATATTATTAAGATGAAACTCAGAAACTCTAGAATCTATAAGTGCCCAGTTATTACAAGACACGTAATCTGGTGTATAATAAGAGTTCATGTCTGGACTGTAAAGCCCTGAATACATTATCTGATTTGCAGATGTTCTGTCATTAGCATTAAATGCAGGAACGTAGTAAGGCTTGTTCTGTCTAGTATTTGTCCAGTCAGCACTTATGTAATAGCCTTTAGTCTTTCCAAATTCATCAGGTCTAGCACATCTTATCTTAGAAACATCAACGTGATAGATTTCAGCGATTTGAGTCCTGTCTTTACTCCACACTAAATTAAGAGCAAACCCCCCTTGTAGCTTAAAGTCAAATGCTATCTTTTTTATTACTTCATGAAGGCTTTCATTCCCATTGGCTCTATTGATAAAGTTCTCTAGCTTTACCCTAGCTTCTAGATCTCTGTCATCCTCATCCTCTATTATAAGAGCTTCTCCTGCAATCATTTCAGAAGTAGAGTTAATAATCGCAGCAGAAATACTACTAGAATAATACAAGTCTATAAGGAACTGAGGGTATAAATTTTTCCAGTCATCTGTTCCGTATTCTATCCAATCTCTACCCCTAACTTCTTGAACCGTTGGTGCTGTGCTAGTTGATAATTCAATGTTTATTATATTGTCTTTCATATTTCTAATTCTTTAGACCATTCATCGCCTTTCATTATTGGTAAGATTTCTGAATGAGTATATTGTTGCAAACCTACTAAAAAATTGGGCATTTCACCTTCAAATTTTAGAACTGTTTTAGTTCCATTAACTGAAAGTCTTAATGTATCAACACTATCCTCTAGCACTTGCGTAAAGTCTATTGTGTCTACATTTTCCATATTATAAATTACATATTTCATTTCTAGTGTTTTAAGGTACATTTGTTACTATATCCCCAGAAGCCATGTTAGTCATTGTAGCATTGTTGCTCTTAATACTCTGATCGGTAATTGTAGGATAAGCCCCAGGACCTGTTGGATCTCCCATTCTCCACCACCCTATCAATCCAGATTCTCCTGATAAGTCGGTTGGTTCACCGCCATTATATATTGCCCCAACCTCATCAGAAGTCAACTCTTTACTCCACATACTAAATTCATCTAATTTTCCTTCATAAAAACTTGCAGTAAGTAAAGAGCCTATCTTTAAAGGAAAAGCTGTATTCTCCATAGCAACATACGGTCCACTTCCTGATGCTGCTACTCTTGTTACCGCTTGACTAACACCGTTAAGGTAAATTGTCTGACCTGTATTTGCCCCGCTACCATCATAAGTAACAGTAATATGATTCCATGATCCTTGTGTAGAAGTTAGAGTGTTGTTCATGCGAGAATAAATATATCCCCCACTGCTATAGTCCCAAAGAACGAAGTACAGTTTGTCATCACCACCTATATACAAATAATACTCTCTTTCTGCGCTTGCAGTACCGCTTTTAGTAATTACACCGCTAGTAGTTACATCAGGGCTGTTATACCATATAGAAAAAGAGAACGGGGTGTCAGTGGTTCCATTACCAAAAGAAAAAGTATCAGCATCTCCTGCGTTTAAAAGATCATCTACACCATCAAAATCTAAAGAATATTTATTGCTAAATGAAGCCCCTTGATTATTAGATGAACATAGACTTTGCCCTAGTTTTAGTACTTTCATGTTTATGTAGTTACACCTTCATGATAACCTATTCCAATGCCGCTTGTAAGCTGTATCTGCGTTATATTCATGAATATTGTTGTTCCTGCTGCCATTGTCTTGTCATGTAAAGCAGATTCTCCTGTGGCATCTGCCGCTGTTATTGTTAAGATAACACTTTCAACAGGAAAGAAAACGCAATAAAAGTCTTTGCTTGTTTGGTTAGCTGTTGTAAAGACTTCTGTTCCACCATTTTTTCCTAGTTGTTCTGTTAATAGTTGTTGTACGTTTTCTATCATTTTAATTGTTTTTTATTGTCCGTAATATATATAGTTAGTACCACTTGGCTCTTGCCTTTGAGTGTACTGAACTTGTTCTGTTCCTGACTTATCAGCAACATACATTTTTCCTTTGGTTACAAGCCCTTTAACCACCCCATGGGTAGGACCTACTGGTAATACATCATCCTCTGTTACAGGTGCATTTCCTGCACTTATAGCGACTGCACCACTCCAAGCTACTTCATAGACTTCATATTTGTAATATCCTGCTGGTGTAAAGTCAACTCTGCCTGTATAAACATCAGGGGTAGCGTTATAATCAAACACAAACTTTGTGTATCTATTATAGATCAAATGAACAGTAGAATAAGCATATTGAATTGACTTATCCATGTCATTACTGAATTTTACTAAGTGCCTAATCTTGTCAGAACTAACCGAAGTATCTATGCGATTATCCTCTGTCTGTAAGTAAGTAGTCAGGTTAGTTTCTGTGATTGCTTGTATCATCTACTATATAATAGAAAAGTGCTGATTTTATTTGGAATAAAAGAAAAGAGGGCATAAAGCCCCCTAATCAAAGAATATATGAAAACTACTAATTGTTTTTAAGATGAAACAACGCCACCTAATGTAAACCCACCATTGTCAAATGGATTGGTTGTAAAGTCTGGAACAAATTGAAAAGGCTGTTGCTCTAAACCATCGAAAGTTAGAGTATAACCATTTCTATCTCCAAACGCTGCACCACTATCCATAGTTCCTGCGTTAAGTTCCATACCATTGACACTTCCTAAGCATACAATAGCATCATGTCCTGTTGCAGTTACTGTTTGATTCAATTGTGCAAATATAATTACTTTAGTTTGTCCTAATAATTTTATCTGATTCTGATCCTCTTTAGTAAGTCTGTTTAGTATGATGTTAACCGTAGGAGTGTAAAATATTGTGCCATTTTCTCTAGAGCCAGTAATAGTGTCTGTTAAACTAGCAACACCTAAAGGCATTGTGTATCTATAAAGACTATTACTACCCATTTCTAAATCAGTAATTTCACCGTTTGCCGTTGGTATTGATGTCACTTGGTCATAAACTGCGAAATATATAAACTTAATTCCACCTGATATTCTATTACAATCAAGTCCTCTACCCTTTGTTAAAGCTGTACATGCCATTTTATTTTATTTTTTAAGGTTAAAGGAGCAGAGGTTTTTACACCCCTGCCTCTATAAATTAAGTTAATTACGACTGTCTTACAATATCAGCACCAACTCCAGTCTGAACTGCTCCTGAGTAACGAGTTACACAACGTAAATTGTCGCTCCCATCTAGAGAAGCCATATCCATAATCGTGATTCTAGGACCTGTTCCATCTACTCCAAAATCAGAAACTAAGTCAGTTCCCCAGAATAAGTTTGATTTTTGAGCTGCTACCATTTGATTATCATTCATTCCAGGACATACTGCGATTTTATACCCTTCAAATACAGGAACGTAATCTCCATTCATGTTGTAAGCATTTACATATCCTAAAGTGGAAACTGCTGAAATATAAAGTGCATAAGTTTTTGAGTTCATATAAATGTGAGTGTCTTCTTTTCCTAATATTGCAGGAACATTAGCTGCCATACTAGCTGTTAAGCCCTGTAAGTTAGCTATAATATTAGTTGTTGTATAAGCACCTGAAGCAGCATCTTGAACAACTGTTGCATCAACTCCTGGTATTAATAAACCAACTGCTGCATCTAAGAATGATGTTGTCAATTCTCCGTTACCATTATTATCTTGCCATACACCTGTTTCAGTTGCATCAGCAATAATTCCACCCATATAAGAGATTACAAAATCCTCAAAAGATGCTGGTGGAGTCCCATAAGCACCTGTCATTTCAAGCGATTCCCAAGAATCTACTAAGGTTTTTTTGCATAAATCTATGTTAATTTGTAACGGTTTTACCTCAAGAACCTTTTCCGTTAATGTAAGTGTTCCGTTTTCTGTAAAGTCACAAGTAGCGTTTCTAACGAAACCTGTGTTTGCTGCTGATTGTATATTAGATTTATAACGAACATTGTTTATTTGTGTTAAGAAATCTAATGATTTCGCTTCTTTTAAAGCGGCGTGGATATATCCTCCAGCTGCCTTCCCTGCGAAATTTGATGTTACTGCTAATGCCATAATTTTTTATGTTTTTAGTTGTTAATATTATTTATTTAAGTTATACAAGAACCTTTCTTGCCTAGATAGCTTGTTATATTGTTTTCTAGTTAGTTCAGGTTTTTCTGAGCTAAATTTATTTGTGTTAATAGGTGTGTCAGCAGGTGATTCTGCTAATTCAGTTTTTAATTTTTCATTCTCAGCTTTTAGTTCTTTTATTGCTTCAATCTCCTCTGCTGAAAATTCAACTACTTCAGTAGTCTTTATAGTTTTCGGTTTGTCAGATACTTCTGGAGTCTCCTCTGACATGTCCTCAGATTCAGTTTCTCCTTCACCTAGTCTTGCTTTAATATCAGCAATTGCATCCATTAAATTATCAACTTTGTCTTTCATCTCCTCGTAAGATTTTGCCCAGTCTGCTTTTTCAGCATCTGATTCAGGAAACGCAAATTCAACAGCTTCTGACATTTCGCTGTACTCCTCTTTGTCATCTTTTGCATCGATATCCTCCTCAGTGTCTACCTCCTCAGTTTCTGATTCCATAACTTCAGCAACAATACCTTCAGTTTCAACTCTGAAAGATACGCCATCAGCGGTACGGTAAGTACCAACTGGGAGCAGTATTGTCGTTCCATCCTCAGTAAGAACTGATATGTCAACCCCTGCTTCTAACTCCTCAGCAGTAGAAACGAAAATAGTTCCATCCTCGCTTTTTGACTGCCAAGCCAATGTGATTTCTTTTTCTTTGTTTAGCCCTAAAGCTATTAGTATTTGTTCTTTAATATCCATGATTTCTTTTTTAGGTTCATTATATAATAGAATTACTTTGATTCTGTTTGATTTTCACGTATTATCTCATTTAAAGCAGATAGTATCTCTTGATCTGTTGGTTGTCTTTCTGACATCTTTTCCATACGATCAGTAAAGTACCCTTCAATGCTTAGACCCTTCAAAGAACCGTCCTTAACTTTAGACCACAGATCATCGTTGTTTATTTTCATAGAAACCATCCACGTGCCTTTTGGTAAATCGTAGCCGTAAAGTCTTGACTTGTCCATTTTAGGATCATCTATTATCCAAGACTCAACTGTTAAAACACCAGATACTCTGTCTTGATGCTCATAAGTTGCTTTGTGATGATTGTTATGTTTTAAATATAAAATACTAGATTTACGTACTGTCTCAGGACTAAAGTAAACGTAGTATTCTGAATCTGTATTCGGATCGTATCTAAAAATATTCTTGTTAGGTATAAGAGCTGGGCTGACTAACATCCTCTTTTCATCATCCACTTTAGCAAAAGTTAAGTTATTCTTTTCTTTTCCAAAGTAAACGAAGTCTTGTTCTATGGCTGGTGCCGCAACTAAACTTATAGCATCAATTGCCAATTCTTGAGAATTTTCATCAATGACTAATTCTTTTATAGATGTGGTCTTTTCGTAATAGTCTTTATTAGCAGCTTCACATTCAGCAATAGAATCATATTCACAGCTTCCTGAGTTTCCCCACTTTACCTTTCCGTTTTCGCATTCTTTACATGGCATATTATTATATAGATTTAATTAATATTTATTTGATTTTATATTGTTGCCCTCCTTCTTATATTAGCTAACAAGTTTTGACTTTCCGACATTTCATCAGTTAACACGTAAGCTCTTAGTGGCTCAGGAGCAACTCCGCTACCTAATTCAAAAGCACCACCCACCATTTGAGGTGCAGGAGTCATAGGTGCTGCACCTGCCGAACCACCACCACCTGTTCCAACATCTGTAGAATATATTTTTTGTAAGTTTGCAATACCTGCTGCTATAATTGCTGCACCACTAACAAAACCAGCAACACCACCTTGAGCAAAGGCTTTGTTCGCACCTGCATAAGTATCTATTAAAGCACCTGCTGCTGCCAACTCTTTATTGTCTCCTGCTAAAGCACTTAAAGATCCTGCTAACTGAGAAAAAGCTGCTAGTTGAGCATCAGCATTTTCTTGTGCTACTAATTGCTCCTCTTTATTTAAAGAAATAGCATTGATTTTTTGTTCTGATCTAAACCCTTCTATTTGTGCTAAAACTCCTGCTTGTTCTGCTTGTGCTTCTAAAAATACAATCCTATCCTCATCTGTCTTTGTTAAATCAAATTGTGCTTGAGCAGCTTTAACAATAGCATCAGCATTAGCTAACATTAAAGCTTCTTGTTCATCTAATACCCTACCAAGATCCTCATTGGCTTGAATTCTTTCAGCAAATGTTTTTGTTTCATCATCTCTTATCTGTCTTAGTAACTCCGCTTCTCTGTCTTTTTGTTCTAAAATTATCTTGTTTTGTGCTACTGCTATTTGAGCCTCTTTGTCTAATAAAACCATAGCATTTGCAGCTCCTACTATGCTACTGGTATAATCACTAACCTTACTAATCATTTCATCAAACTCTTTATTTATGTCTTTTCTAGCTTCTTTGGTAGCAATAGCAATTTGTGCTACTGCTGAGATAAATTTTCTTGGATTTGCTACATTGACTAAAGCATCAGACACTGCTTTCATTAGCTTTACAACTCCATCTAAATTGTCTACAAAATATAACTGTATTGCCTGTCCTAGTTTGTATAACTCTCCGATAGGATCAGTAAAAAGATTTTTCAAATACCCTACAATTACTTCAATATTATTATCTAAAAATCTAAATAAATCATTAAAGGCTATTGATGTAATCTTTAAAGTTACATTAAAAAAGTCTATAACCTTTTGATTCTGCCTGAATACATTCAAAAAAGCTGTCAATGTTCCTATTGCAAGTGCTATTCCTGCACCTTTAATGGCTGCACCTAGTCCTCTTACTGCTTTGCCTACAACGCCAAATTCCTGTCCTGTTTCTTTCGCTTCTTTTTGTAGCCTTGCTGTATTATCAGCTGCACCACCAATTTCTTTTGACACCTCTCCAATATTAGAATTTACCTGAAAATTTAACTCCTCTTTTGTTGCCATTTTTTTATACTTTTAATTCGTAAATATCTAGAGTTGCACTCCAGCTTATATTCATGTTTGCTGCTCCTGATACTTGTAGCACCATATCACTGCCACTAAACTGCATAGCTGCACCCCAACCTCCTGTTGTTCCAAATTTACCTATGTCATACGTTGATTGATCTACTGTTGTTGTATAGACTAATCCGTAGACTTTTACTGATATTCTGTCATTAACAGCACCACTGGCTGCACTACCACCTGTTCTTACCCCCATTACCACCGCTTCAAAAGACAAGAAAATACCGCTTGTTCTTGTTATTGCTGTCGTATTAGAATCCCCATTAACAAAAAGACTTGTCGCACTTGCATCTGTTGTTGTTCCTGTCAATGCTATTGTTGAGCTTTGAGCATTACCTGTTCCTGCACCACTAAAGCCACCACCACCCAAGACTATTTCTCCTTGCCTTTGTGCAAGTCCAAAGTTACCAAAGACAGATGCATTGTTTATACCATTAGCAATTTCATTGTTACTACCAATTACTACATTATTTCTTGACAATCCTTTTATAGTGTTATTCTCTCCCATAACATAAGAATTGTTCGTACCTGTTTCAGTTACATTATTAGATCCTTGAACATTATTATTAGTATTTGTAATACTTTCTCCTAATTTATTAACTGGTGTAAATGCTGTACAAGTTCCTGTTTCTTTGTTATATGTATAACCATAGGCTTCACACTGTTGCTGATTAGCATTTAAAACATTAGTACCATCTGTAAAAAAAACTTCGCCAGAAGGGAATGTCACATAAGGTTTAACTATATAACCCTGCAGATATGGAATTGTTGCTTTCATTATGGTATTAATATAAATTCAACTGTCGCTAAGTCGTTTGGTTTATACTCTATTTTATTCACTCTAAATTCTCTATTTTTAATAAACACAGTATCATAAAGATTAAATGTAGAAATATCTCCTGCTGTTAAATTAACCTTCAATGTCATTGTTCTGGTATTAGCATTGTATAGCTCTGCAAAGTAAGGCATCCAATATAAGTTAAATAAGTTAGTATTAACTGGGCTTCCTATTGGTTGTATTAGTTGACATTCTCCAAAATGAAAGTCTAAAGTGCCTTGTGCAGTTGGTATTGTAGACAAATGACTAAACTGCAAGAAGTCTGGCTGGTTTTCACTTGACAAACCGTTTTGTGATGGTATGTAGTAGGTAGTTCCAGAACTTTTTACGCCATTGTCATACATTATTCTAGGACTATTCTCAAAGCCGCTAGAAGTACCATCATCTGCATTATAAGAATATATCATTGGAACTATGAAATTAGGAAACTGTGTGTCTAAAGGGCGTGGAACAGTGGCTGCAAATGGATCAGCTATTATCTCCTCAGTTCCTTCTAAAATAGTAAAACCTGATGCATCAAATAATTTACTGCCATACAAATGACCACCTACTGCATTCTTGTACGTTGTAAAAGCATAGTCATCATCATCCTCTACAAACTTCAAAATAGTCTTTTTGTTTAAATCAGTGAGAGGTTTTAATTGCATTTCACTTACATCTATCTTGTCTGTCCAGTCATGAGATATACTTCTATCAGATAGTGATGTTCCTTTAGTAGTTTTTATAAACACATCTGCATAAGGCTCAATCAGTATATTGTTTGGATCAGACTTATCAGGAATAGACACTAAGTTGAACATAGTCATTATGCCTTTTAAAAATTCCCATTGTCCTAGATCCCCTCTTAGAGTTTGTAAAAGTATATTAGAAGTCAAATTCAGCATCCCTGTTTGCCATCTGACATAAGCACCAGATCCAGCAAATAATGTTGTTTGATCTTGCCTTACTTTTGATGCTGTTCCTGCATTAGTTTTAAATTGTGCTTTCAAAGTATCTCCTGCATTAATCATTATCTGTGTAAATGCTCCTGAGTATGAAAACGTTCCCCCTGCTGGTATGGTTTGAACTCCCGAATAGTTTATTTCAACTGCATTGTACAACCATCTGCACTCTATCTCTCTTGCCACAGTGTCTGTGTTTTCTATAGTATAAGTATAGTCTATAATGTAAGTTTCATTGTCTACTGTTGATGTAAGGATATTAGTTGAATCATTGTAGTTTGGCGGAGTAAAAATAGAAAGAAAAGGAATACTAGCAGACAAGTCCATAACATCATAGCTAGATGTTGCATAATTTACTGCAGCACCACCATAACTAAAAAGATAATATGTAGAATAAGTAGAATCATTTTCATTTGTTGGCTTGTTATCAGATCCCCAGTTAAAATCCATATACAACTTTTTAAAATCTGCTTCATCAAAAAATTCAGAAGTAAAAGAAAAAGGTGTGTTTTGAAATATTCTGTCTATTAAATATCTAATATTTATAAAAGGTCTAAATGCCTGTTCTAGTGATGTTAATTCTGGATTTCCTATTGTTGCATTACTTCCTGTTGATCCATTAGCTAAAAGTATAGATCCCTCCCAATTTACAAATGGGTATTTAATTGTATTTGCTGCTCTAAAGCCTGATGTTCCTGACTGAGAGTAAGTCACTCCTGTGGTCCAACTTGTTTTGATATTTGTCTTATTATAAGCATGAGTTAATTCTGCAAAATTCAAATCACTAAACGTTCTATCCTCTAAATAATCTGCTAATGCTATGACTTCTGAATACAGATTAACATTGTAGCTTATTTCTCCTAATTTATCTTGCACATCTATTAGCCTTAAAT
>Ga0181410_1000330_pt1 | contig 21246 bp, 33 predicted proteins | sample 33SPOviralmetaG_FD_130112 | JGI IMG/M metagenome (GOLD analysis project Ga0181410, IMG submission 130112) | Marine viral communities from the oligotrophic San Pedro Time Series (SPOT) site, San Pedro Channel, CA, USA - 33 SPOT_SRF_2012-06-20 | ecosystem: Environmental > Aquatic > Marine > Strait...
AATCTAGAATACCAATTAAAACTTTAATAGGAGCTATAGAGACTAAAAATTTAGCTATTTCTGCTAATGGTGCTATGTTTGATACTAGTAGAGAATCAACTTTATCAACAGTTTTAAATAAATGGTTTCAGGAACGAGTTGAGTATAAAGGTAAAATGAAAGAAGCTTATAAAGCAAAAGATACTGAAAAAGGAGAATATTATCATTTAATGCAATATACAATGAAAATCCTCTTAAATAGTTTGTATGGTGCAACTGCTTTACCTAGCTTTAGATATGGAATGAATTATTCAATATTAAGCGAAGCAATTACATTATCTGGGCACCGAATTATTCAAGAATCTGCTCTGTGTGCTAATCGCCATATGAATAAAGTTATTAAAGGAGAAATTAAATTAGAAATATGACTTTAAAACCACAATCTATAAGGAAAGGAGTACAAATATATCTTGAAAGGAAACTAACCGAAAAACAAGATATAATTAAATTAAGTGAAGATTGGTCTGAAGTACAAATCAATTTTTTTAAAAAAATGTTAAAACAAGGAGGAGAATTTAAAATTAAAGGTAGTAAATTTATAATAATTCCACCTTCAAAAGTTTTAGATTCTAAAGGAGAAAAAGATAAAGGAGTAATAACAATACCAGGACTTGATGGAAGATTTTAAACCAGAAATTGGAGTAGTTACAGGAAACTTTGATATTATTCATTTAGGGTATGTTCGTTTATTTAAAGAGTTATATGAGGGTTGTAATTCACCTTTTATTTTATTACATGATGACCCATCTATTGAACGCCCAGATAAACATAAACCATTGCATACAATTGAAGAACGAATAGAAATGATCAAACCCCATTTTCCATATTCAATAGTTACATTTATGGTTTATAATATTGAGGATGAACTTTATACAATATTAAAATCATTACGCCCTGATGTTAGATTAATGGGTGATGATTATATAGGTAAGCCATATACTGGAGACGATTTAGGTATTCCTACTAAGTGGGTTGATCGTTCTCATGGGTGGAGTACTACTAAATTTAAAGAAAAAATATGCAAGTAGAAGTATCAATAGGAGAATTTTTAGATAAAATTAGTATTTTAGAATTAAAACTTTTAAATATTACTAATAAACCCAAGCTAATTAATATTAAACGTGAATTTTATTATTTAAACCCATTTTGTACTGAATTACTAGAAACATATGGGGATGAATTAAAATCTTTATATCTTAAATTATCAAGAATAAATGGTGATTTATGGGTTATAGAAGATAAATTACGTGAACTAGAATCCAAAAAATGCTTTGATGAAGAATTTGTGGAATTGGCTCGTTCTGTGTATTTTACAAATGATAAGCGTGCTGAAGTCAAAAAAGATATTAATTTATTAACTGGTAGTGAATTAATAGAAGAAAAATCTTATAAAGATTATTAATGAAACATTTAGAGGATACACCTTGGTTTATTTGTGATATAAAAGATGATAATTATTGTGCTTATGTAGATACCGATTCTAATTATTTTAATGCTGAACCAATATTAAAACATTTATATCCTAATTTTGAAGAATTAGAGGATAAAGAAAAAGATAATAAATTAGAAGGTGTAGCTTTAGCTTACCAAGACATCATTACAGATCATTATGATCAATTAGCTAAAGAATGTTTTAATGTTCCTACCCACCGTTTAGAAATGAAAACAGAGTGTGTAATTAGATCTGCATACTTTAGAGCTACTAGACGTTATGCTCAATGGATTACTAAACAAGAGGGTGTTGATAAAGAAACTTTGGACATTAAAGGTTTAGAGTTTATGAAAGCAAATTTTCCCCCTATATTAGGAGAATTTTTTAATAAAATTTTAAAAGAAGTATTAAAGGGAGCGGAGCATAGTAGTATTTTAAGTCAAATTAAAGTATTTAAAAAACAGATATTAGGAGGTGAAATACCTTTTACAAAATTAGGTAATCCTACTGCTGTAAAAAAATTAGATAAGTATACTTCTAAAAAACCCAGAGCGGGAGAAGTATTTACTGTAATAGAAAAAGGTGCACCTGCTCCTGTCCGCGCTGCTACCAAATATAATGATCTATTACGCCTATGGAAATTAGATAAACAGCATAATTATATCACCCAGGCAGATAAAATTAAATGGATCTATTTAAAAGATAATCCATATAAAATAGAAGCATTAGCTTTTATGGAAAATGATTTACCTAAAAAAATAGAAGAATTTTTAGATCAATATGCAGACCGTAGGAAAGTATTTGAATCTATATTATTAAATAAATTAGAAGGGTTTTTTAATGATTTGGAATGGTCTCTTAATTTAAACCCCCATTTAGATAAATTTGCTTCTTTTGAGATTTAACTTATTTATCATATTTATAATAAATACTTATTTAAAAAATGGCTAATTTTTCAGGATCTTTTATTGCGGATACTTACCAAAGAGTAATCCAATTAGATACAACTTTACAAGATGGAACAGGCTCTTTACTTCAAGATCTCCCTGTAACCGCATCCCATGCTATATCAGCTTCTTATGCTGTTAGTGCCTCAGTAGAAATTCTTAAAGAAATTTCTTCTTCTAATGCTGACACTGCTTCTTTAGCTTTAAGTGGGGATGGTCATTTTTCGGGTTCATTTACTGGGTCATTTATAGGTACTTTAACTGGAGTTGCAGCTACTGCTTCTTATGTTGAGTATACAGGAATAGCAAATAAACCTACTTTAATATCAAGTTCAGAACAGATAGCAGATGATATTAGTGGTTCATTTACTTCCACCTCAGCAAGTTTAGCAGCATCTATTACAACGAATAGTAGTTCTTTTTCAGTAAGAGTAACTGACTTAGAAACATTTAGTTCATCACTAGATGATACTTTTGCTACTGAAGTTGAATTAAATACTGCAACCTCTTCTTTAAGTTCCTCACTTGCTATTGATATAGCTTCATTAATAACTGATAGTGGTTCTTTCTCAACTAGAGTAACTGACCTAGAAACATTTAGTTCATCATTAGATAATACATTTGCTACCGAAGCAGAACTTAATGCTGCAACGGCAAGTTTAAGTTCAAGTTTAGCAATAGATATTTCAACCAATTCATCTAGTATTGCTAATTTAACATCAGCAACAAGTTCATATTCAACAGGATCAGGTGAATCAATTTCTTCAGGTAGTATTGCTTTTAGTCCTACTTCATCTGGTGTTTTGGGGTATTGGAACATATCAGGGTCTATTATCCCAACTGAAAACGAACAATATGATTTAGGAAATGCAGAATATAAAATTAGACATTTATTTTTAAGTGATAATTCAATTTACGTAGGAGATAATCATATTATAAATGCAGAAAGTTTAGATAACCAGTTAGGGTTAAGTTCAAGCCTTGACCCCATTTTACCTAACTCTCCAGGTAGCAAAGGAGATGTTGTTACAGATGCCACCCATGTATATATTTGTACTGGCCCTGATACTTGGGTGAGAGCAAATTTAGAAACAGCTTGGTAGACTAAAATTTTAGTTGTATATTATTGAAATAAAAGTTATATATGGTAAGTAAAAACATCTTACAATCGGTTGTATCCAAATATTATTTAGGAGGATTATTTTCACAAGTTAAATGGCGTATTAAAGATAATACTTTAACTATCTATGTTGGAGAGCAAGGTAGAGCAGCTAAAGTACATCTCAAAAGCTTCCAATTTGAAGATTGTGAATTAGGTATATTTGATACACATAAGTTAGCCAAATTACTTTCTATTACAAATGGAGAACTATTAATTACAGCCGAAAAATCCCATAAAATTTATACGAAATTACATATTGCTGATTCTAATTTTGATTTAAATTATTCATTAGCAGATATATTTGTTATCCCTAAAGCAACATACTACCAGGATATAGAAGAACCTGATGTAGATATACAATTAGAGAAAGAAAATATTGATGCTCTAATTAAAGCTAAAACTGCATTGGCTGATCAAAGTAATTTATTAATTAAAACAACTGAAGATTTAGATGGAACTACTGTATGTGAATTTACATTTGGTGATATAGAAAATTTCTCAAATAAAGTAACTTATACCTTACAAGGTGATATTAAAGTAACTGATTTAGAATTACCATTTAATTCGGATATATTAAAAGATATATTTTCAAATAATAAAGATATGGATAATGGTAGATTAAGAATATCTGCTGATGGAATGATTCAATTAAATTTCCATTCAGGGGAAATAGAAACAGAATATTTTTTATTGAGAAATGAATAATATTATATTTATAATAAATAACAATTGGAGCTAGGGCACAATGTTATGTTTTGTTAAACCGAGTAGCTTAGGCACTCACAAATTTAAATGATATGAGTACATTACAATTGTTCGAAAGAACACCATTTGACATTTTAGTCAGAAATTTTTTCCAAGATGCTGGTCAATTTCAACCAATGAAAGACCACAAATTACCCCACCCAGTAGATTTATACCAAACAGATAGCGGATTAACTTTTGATATCGCTTGCACTGGTATTTCTAAGGACGATATTGAAATTCTTATTCAAGATAATGTTCTTAGAGTAAACTATGATAAATCCAAGATAGAAGAAAAAAACGTAGATTATATCCATAAGGGTATAGCTAAGCGTTCTTTTAATTTAGGATGGAAAATTGATAATAAATTTGATTTAGGCAAAGCTAATGCTGAATTTAAAGATGGTTTATTAACAATTGATATTCCCTATTCTAAGGGATCAGAGTTAAAAACTCTTAAAATTAAATAATAAGTTTTATAAAAAAATGTGTCCTAGCACATTGTTTTTCGTATATTCACGTATATGAAGAAATTTAAACAAATACAAACCATTACTGACCCAACACTAGAACCTTATTTCATCACTAGAGATGAATATAGTTTTACTGTAAAAGAAAATGTAGCACCTAATTCTAATCATTTTAGGACAAAGGGAAAAGGCAAATCATATGAAAAATCATTAGCCTATTTTCCTACATTTGATGCGGCATTAAAAAAAATAGCTACGTTAAAGCTATCACAAAAAGAAAATTATACTTCAATAAATGATTATATTGAAGATTATAATGTAATTAGTAACCAAATTAAAAATTATACAGATGGCATTAGAAGCACTGTTTGATGCAGTTATTGTAAAACCTATTGAGGTTGAAGAAACAACTTATGGAAACATAATTGTACCTGATATAGGTAAAGAAACAAATGAAACCGGAGAAGTTATAGCAGTAGGACCTGGTAAACATACTATATCAGGAGAATTATTACCTACTCAATTAAAAGTAGGAGACGTAGTAGTACTACCTACAATGGGTTTTACCAAATTACCATATAATAAAGAAGAATATTATGTTGGACCCGAAAATCAAGTTTTAGCAAAAATAAATAATGAGTAAAGAAATTACATTCGGTACAGATGCCCGTGAAGAATTAGTAAAGGGTATTGATAAATTAGCAGACGCTGTAGTAGCAACTTTAGGACCTAATGGGAGAAATGTTGTAATAGATAATGGTGAATCACCCCAATCCACTAAGGATGGTGTAACAGTAGCTAAATCTATTTCACTATCAAACCCAACACAAGAATTAGGTGTTAAGTTGGTTAAACAGGCAGCTATCCAAACAGCAAATAAAGCAGGGGATGGCACAACAACCTCTACTCTACTTGCACGTGAGATGGTAAAAGCAGGATTAAGAGCAGTTGCTCAAGGCGAAAACGCAGTACGCATTAAACGAGATATAGATAAATCAGTAGAAAAAGTAGTAAGTAAATTAAAAGGTATAGCCGAAGATATTTCATCTGAAGATCAATTAAAACAAATTGCTACTGTATCCGCTAATAATGATGAAGAAACAGGTGAATTAATTGCTACTGCTATTGATAAAGTAGGTATGGAAGGTGTAGTACATATTGAAGAATCTAGAACCGGAGAAACATATCTTGAAACTGTAGAAGGTATGCAGTTCGATCGTGGTTTTAAATCACCTTATTTTGTTACTGATAATAACAGTATGTCATCAGTATTAGAAAACCCAATGATCTTAATTATAGATCAAAAACTTACACAAGTAAAAGATTTATTACCAATCCTAGAAGCAGTATCATCACAAGCTAAATCACTATTAATTATTGCCGAAGATATTGATAATGAAGCATTAGCTACTCTGATTGTTAATAAAATGAGGGGTACAATGAAGGTATGTGCTGTAAAAGCCCCCGATTTTGGAGACAGAAGAAAATTAATTCTAGAAGACATTGCTATCACAACTGGAGGACAAGTATTCAGTAAAGATAAAGGGATGAAACTCGATAAATTTAGTTGGGATTGGTTTGGTGAAGCTAGAAACGTAACTGTTACTAAAGAACAAACTACTATTGTAGATGGAAAAGGAACAGTTGAATCGATTGAAGCACGTATTGAAGAATTACAACAACAAATAGATAAAGCAGGAACTCCATTTGAGATTGAAAAACTCCAAGAAAGATTAGCAAAATTTGTTGGAGGAGTAGCTATTATCCATGTAGGTGGGGCTACTGAAACTGAAATGAAAGAGAAAAAAGATAGAGTAGATGATGCACTACATGCCACCAAGGCTGCCATTGAGGAAGGAATTGTGCCTGGTGGTGGTGTTGCTCTATTGTATGCTTCACAAATATTAAGTCGAGCTCAAACTGGTAGTGGGATAGTAAGAAGAGCATGTAGAATGCCTTTCAACCAAATATTAGTTAATGCCGGTTATGAATCAACCGAAGCACAAATGTTAGGTAAATATAAATTAGTAGAATCAGGTAATGATACTTGGGCCGGAATTAATGTTGAGACTAAAGAAGTCATTAACATGAAAGAATCAGGTATTATAGATCCTACTAAAGTAACTAGAACAGCACTTCAAAATGCTGCCTCAATAGCGGGTACAATATTACTTACAGAATGTACAGTAGTAGAAGAACCCCAAGATAATAATCAACAACCGCAATTAGACCCAATGATGGGGATGATGTAAATTTAAATTTAATTAATTATGACAAAGCAAGAAATTTTCGAACAAATTGACACTCTTTACAATTCATTTGTAGAGGAACACAATTCAACTACTAAAGCTGGAGCACAACGTGCCCGTAAAGCTATTGGTAGTATCAAGAAATTAGTTACAGATTATAGAAAGGCTTCAGTAAATGAAAGCAAGTAATCCTGAAATTAATATAATTGAAGATAACGTTCTTATTGCCCGGCGAGTACCGCCTGGTGATAAGTGGCGTTTAATAGCAAATGAACCTGATGGGCAAGTCCATCCTACTCTAACTGATGCCCTAGAAGCATATATGGTAAAAACAGGATTTAAGGGAGATTATCGCTTAGCTCCTTTGAAAAGCGAATTATTTGCCATATCTTCCACGGAAGAAATTGTGGAACCAGAACCAGAAAAAAGATATTCAATATATGGTGAGTACTAGAGAGAATACACTACTAAATGAAAAATATCGTCCTGATAATTTAGACAATTATGTTGGTAATCTTAATTTAAAATCAACATTAGCTAAACAATTATCCCAAAATGATATCCAAAATTATCTATTTTACGGACCCGCAGGTACAGGTAAAACTACACTTGCTAAGTTAATAGTTAATAATTTAGATTGTGATTCACTTTATATTAACGCCTCTGATGAACGAGGCATCGAAACCATAAGAGACAAAGTATCAGGCTTCGCTTCAGTTGCCAGTATAAAACCCTTAAAGGTAGTTATATTAGACGAGTCTGATTTTTTAACAATTCAAGCACAAGCCTCTTTGCGAAATGTAATTGAAACGTTTTCACGTACTACAAGATTTATTTTAACTTGTAATTTTGTAGAACGTATTATTGACCCAATTCAATCACGTTGTCAAACATTCAAAATAGTTCCACCAACTAAAAAGGAGGTAGCAGTTCATATAACAGGAATATGTGATAAAGAGAATATAGGTTATGAAATTCCTTCAATAGGGAAATTAGTAAACAAGTATTATCCTGACATCCGTAAAATGTTAAATACTGTTCAAGCAAGTACTGTGGATGGCCATTTACAACTTGATGATAGTTTACTTATTTCATCTAGTTATATGGACTCTGTGCTTGATGAGTTAAAACAAGATAATTATAAAAACATAAGACAAATAATAGCTGATTCAGGTGTTAATGATTTTGAAGAACTATTTAGATTTTTATATGATAATTCTTCAGAATACATGCCTGGCAAGGAAGGTACAGCTGCTATTTTAATAAATGAACACTTATATAAATCAAACTTCCGTATAGACAAAGAGATAAACTTAATGTCTTTAATTCAAAATTTAATAAATAATAAGTAATGGAACAACCTATCCAACAACCCCAAATTGATCTCAAAAATACCTCTGGTTTAAAAACTAGTGATGATAAAAGTATATTTCAACAAGGAGTTATTTTACGTAAAGTTTCTAAATTTGTAACAGGTACAAATGAAGATGCTATGATACCCATTCCCGTATTTTATGAACCTACTACTGGTAAAATACTAGCAGATTCAGTACCTAAAGAATTACGTGAAGAATTAGCTGATGAACTTATTTGATTGGCTTAAAGAAATAAACAATAAGAAATCTCCAGTTGGTTCCTTTTCTCAAGAGGATTGGGATCAATGGAATTCTTATATGGTACATCGATTTCTAAGTATGAATCCTAATCTTTTAGAGTTAGTAAATGAAGTACAATCGTTACCACCAACAGATAAACAACAAATATATTCTATTTATAGGGAATATGTGCCCAAAAATAATAAATGGAGTAAATACATTAAATCAAATATTAAATCACAAAATAAAGATTTAGTTACTTATTTTGTTGATTATTTTCAATTATCATCTCGTGAAGTAAAAGATTATTTAAGTTTATTAAGTAATAAAGAAATCACTAATTTATTATCTCAATTAGGAATAGAAGATAAAGAAATAAAAAAGTTATTAAAATAGTTTATAAACATACTAAAGATACTATAGCAGTAAATCCTGATAATAACTGGGGTGATAATATTAGTTATTTAATATTACAATATTTTTCTAATAGTAAAAACCTCAAACCCGAAAAAGTATTCCATTCATCTCATTTTGAATATTATGATGATAATTTTACTTCACCATCGGGTAAAATTGTATCTGTAGGTAGCATAATGTCTACCACTAAAAAGGAAGATATAGTGTGGGGTGCTGGGTGTATAAGTCCCGGGGCAATTGGTGAAGATCCTTTAAAGGTATATGCTGTTAGAGGACCATTAACTAGAAAAGAATTAAATGATAGGGGGGTAGAATGTCCTAAAGTATATGGGGATCCTGCACTTTTATTCCCCAAAATCTATAACCCACCACGTAATATAAAATATAAATACGGTTTGATTCCACATTATATTGATTATACTAATGAGTATGCCCTAAATATAATTACCTATTTAGAATCTCAAGGTGTAAAAATAATTAATATTACTAATAATACATTTAAATTTATAGATGAATTACTATCAGTAGAGAAAGTAATGTCTTCTGGGCTTCATGGTTTAATTGCTGCTGATGCTTATGGTATACCTAATATAAAAGTAATGTTAAGTAATCTATTAGTTGGGGGTAAATTTAAATTTAATGATTATTTTAAATCAGTAGATAGAGAACTTATATTTAAAACATTTATAGATAATACTCCATCTATAGATAATCTTGAATTATTACCTTTTAATACTAAAATAAATTTTAACCCTGATATTCTTTTAAAAGCAGGCCCTTGGAATGATAATAATTGTACTTTTTTCTAATGAAAATCCATTTAATACAAATATCATCTAACCCACAAGATCTTAAAGAGATTAAATCTTATAATGATTTACAAAAATTAAATGTAGATTATATTAGACATATTAATCCTAATTTTACTGAATTACCTCCCTCTAATTTAGCTTTTGGTGATATTAGCGATATAAAAATAAATAAAAAGTATAATGAATGGGGTTTAACACCCGCTCATTATGGTTGTTTCAAATCACATTCCCAAGCTATAGCTTCAGCAATGTGTAAAGATAACCCCACTATCATATGTGAAAATGATGTTCAAATACTTGATTATGAATTAATGAATAAAAAAATTCAAATTGGTGCTGAATACATGTTAAAAAATAAATATAAAATTTTAAGATTAGAAACCCCCACTTTTAAAATTGAAAAAAATAGAGGGTGTTATAAACAACTTACAAATGATTTATGGGAAAGCAATAGAATGATAGGAGCATATTGCTACATGGTTAATCCAAATGAAAAATTATGGTGGTTAGAAACAATTTTAAAGAAAGGTTGGCATGCCTGGGATATTTTCTTAAATTATACATTTCAGTCTGAGCATTTGCCGATGTTAAGCTTTAAAGAAGAACTTACTTACTTTTATGAAGGAGGTTCAATTATAGATCCTAATACTAATGAAAAATAAATACTAATGAAAAAAGAACTATTTGACATGTTAATGTCCGAAGCGGTTGCTGAAAGAAACAAAGCAATCCTAACCCTTAATTTGCTAAGTGAACACCCAGCGGGGATTGGAGACCATTCAACTAAAGATTTTTATGAAAATGCTACTGAAGCACTTACTACTCTAGTAGATGCTGACGATAAAATAGAAGCATTAAATAGGTACTTTACTTCTCCAAAACAACAAGTAAATGGGTGATTCACGTCAAAAATATTTAGAAACTCGTACTGATGAAGTAATTCCACTTTCAAAAGCTAAAAAACTACCTAAGTATGATGCTGTAGTTTCACTTTTTGAAAATGAATACCCGGACTTATCTAAGGAATTTAAAAATATTCAAAATGAAATGTATCAAATGTTTGCTCGCAAACATATGGATTATGGATTAAATAATATTGCTCTGGGTGGTGATTTAAATAATAAAGAAGATAAAAAGTTTTCACTTACTGGTTTAGCAATTAGGTTAACAGATAAAATTTCTAGATTAAAAAACCTTCTTATTAATGGGAAGAATTTTGTTAAAGCCGAGAGTATGGAAGATACATTTATTGATATAGCTAATTATGGGATAATTGGTTTATTAGTAGGGCGTAATAAATGGAAAAAATAAAATGATATATTGGTTTACAGGCCAGCCATGTGCTGGAAAAACAGTTTTAGCTAATAAGCTTAAAAAAGAAATACCCGGAGCATTTAGAATAGATGGTGATGATATGAGAGAGTTATTCTCTAATAAAGATTATTCTATTAATGGTAGAGTTATCAATGTTGGTACAGCACAACGTATAGCTCAGTACTTAAATAATCAAGGTAAGGATATAATAGTATCTTTAGTTTCCCCATATATTGATCAAAGAGAAGATTTTAAAACACTAATGGGTGATCAAATAATAGAATTTTATGTACATACAACTGAACCTAGAGAAAGAGACCATTTTAAAGCAATAGCTTATTCTCCACCACTAACTAACTTTGTAGATATTGATACTACTTACGATACAAAAGAACAATCATTTGAAAAAATACTAAATGAAATATAGTTTATTTATAGGTAGGTGGCAACCTTTACATAAAGGTCACTTATGGTTAATAAATCAACGTTTAAAAGAAGGTAAGAATGTTTGCCTTGCTATTCGAGATGTTGAACCAAATAAAAACCAACCTTGGACTGCTAAAGAGATTGAAAAAATGGTACACGAAGGTGAATTAAAAGAATTAATACAAGATGGTAAAGTTATCACAACTATCATCCCAGATATAGAATCAATTAATTATGGCAGAGGAGTTGGTTATGAAGTAATCGAGCATTTTCCCCCTGAAGATATAAAAGAAATATCCGCTACAAAAATTAGAGAACAAATGCGAAAAGATGGTAAACTATAAAAGACACATACTAAAAACAATTAGTTGGAGAATTATAGGTACATTAGATACTATGTTACTTTCAGGTTTAATTACTGGATCTTGGGAACTTGGTCTTACTATTGGAAGTATAGAAGTATTAACTAAAATGGTTCTTTATTTTTTTCACGAAAGAGCCTGGTATAAATTCAGTAAATACGGTATAAAAAAATAATTTTGGCTAAAAAAATTCCTAAAATAGTAAAGGAGATTAGGAATAATCCTCCCCAACCTATAAACTTTGCATTCCAAAAGAATATTTCATATTCTCAAATGTCATTATTTAGATCTTGTCCTTATAGATGGAAACTCCAATATAAAGATAAAATAAAAGTATTCACTTCATCTATTCATACTGTATTTGGTACAGCAATACATGAAACTATGCAAGAATATCTTACAGTAATGTATGATAAATCAGCTCGTGTAGCTGATGAAATAGATTTAGAAGATTTATTTCAAACTAATTTTATAAGTGAATACCAAAAACAATATAAATCAAATAATAATGAACATTTCTCTTCAGCTGAAGAAATGAGAGAATTTTTTGAAGATGGAGTTGCGATTTTAAATTGGTTTAGGAAAAAACGAAGTAAATATTTTTCAAAACGAGGATGGCATTTAGTAGGGTGTGAAATACCACTTACAATTGCCCCCAATAAAATGTATAATAATATTTTGTATACAGGATATTTAGATGTAGTTTTATATAATGAAAATACTGGGGAATTTAAAATTATAGATATTAAAACTAGTACTCGTGGGTGGAAAGAAAAAGATAAAAAAAATGAAGATAAACAATTTCAATTATTACTTTATAAACAATTCTTTTCTGAACAATATCATATCCCAATAGATAATATTAGTATTGAATTTTTCATTGTTAAACGTAAGGTATTAGAATGGGATGATGATAATATTAAATCACCACATCAAGCATATAGAGTACAAATATTTAACCCACCAAGTGGTAAAATTAAGTTGGGCAGAGCAAATAAAGCAATACAAGATTTTATTAGAGAATGTTTTGTATCAAGTGGAGAAATAAAAGAAATTACTTATCCTAAATCCCCAAGTAAGTGGAATTGTGGATTTTGCCCCTTTAAGGAAGATTTAAATCTTTGTGGAGAAGGATTAAAATTTTAAATATCTTGATATATGTATTATCATAAAAACGTTTTAAAATAAAGATTATGCCAACAAAAGACATGACACTAACAAGTGTAAAAGTAAAAAGTGATTTATTTGAAAATTTTAAAATTGAGTGTGTAAAACGCAAATTTTCTTTTCAAAAACTTGCCGATCGAGCTATTTATTTGTATCTTACTGATGAAGATTTTCGTAAACAAATTGCAAACCAAAATAATCTCGAACTGTAAATTTTAATAAATAAATGAATCAAAGTTTTGAATATCTTCCTAAGGAAGAAAGAAAAAAAATCCTTTTAATTTGTGATGATATCAGAGTACACTCTGGAGTGGCTACTGTTGCTCGTGAAATTGTAATGCATACTTGTCATCATTTTAATTGGGCACAAATGGCAGGAGCAATCAAACACCCGGATAAAGGCAAAGCATTAGACATAAGTACGGATACGGGAAAAAAGATGAATATTGATGATGCTTATGTAATGATGTATCCAACTGATGGATATGGTAATATTGAACTTCTTCGTAATGTTATAGAAAGAGAAAATCCTGATGCTATAATGTTGGTTACTGATCCAAGGTATTTTGGATATATTTTTAATGCCGAACAAGAAATTAGAAAAAATATACCTATTACTTATCTAAATATATGGGATGACTACCCAGCACCAATGTATAATCGTGCCTTTTATGAAGCATGTGATTTATTAATGGGTATTTCAAAACAAACCGTTAATATAAATAAAATTGTATTAGGTGAAGCTGCTAAAAGTAGAATATTTAAATATATTCCACATGGGTTAGATATAGAAGATTATCATCCATTACCTGATACAGATGAAGGGTTAATTAAATTTAAAAATAATTTTTTTAATAAAGAAAACCCTGAATTTGTTCTATTTTTTAACTCTAGAAATATTAGACGTAAACAAATCCCAGATGCAATGTTAGCATTTAGAGCATTTTTAGATACATTACCCCAAGAACAAGCTAAAAAATGCAAATTTGTATTACATACTGAAGTTAAAAGTGATCATGGTACTGATTTAGATAAAGTAAAAGAATATTTCTTTGATGAATCTTATCCTAATACTATAAAATTTTCTACAAGTAAATTAAGTTCACAAGAATTAAATTACCTTTATAATATTGCAGATGCTCAAATATTACTTACCTCAAATGAAGGATGGGGTCTAACTATTACTGAAGCTATTTTAGCAGGTACTCCTATTATAGCTAATGTAACAGGTGGTATGCAAGATCAAATGAGATTTGAGGATGAAAATGGTGAGTGGTTTACCCCCACACCCGATTTACCTTCTAACCATAGAAAAACCTTGACTAAACATGGAGAGTGGGTATTTCCTTGTTATCCATCTTCCCGTTCAATTCAAGGTTCACCCATGACACCTTATATTTTTGATGATAGATGTAATTGGGAAGATGCTACTGAACATTTAATTACTTTAAATAACATGACACGTGAAGAACGTAAAGCATTAGGTGCAAAAGGTAGAGAATGGGCTATAAGTGATGAGGCAGGATTTACAGCTAAACACCAAGCAAATAGAGTGATGGAAGCATTTACTGAATTATTTAATACTTGGAAACCAAGAGAAAAATATGAAATTATTAATGCAACCGAATATAAAGGAAGACACCTAACACATAAATTATATTATTAATGAATAAACCAGTTTTTGTAATCAGTTGCCCATATGACACATATTCAGGATATGGCGCACGAGCTAGAGATATAGTTAAAGCAATAATTAATACGGATAAATACGATGTAAAATTAATGGCTCAACGTTGGGGTAGTACTTCCTGGGGGTTTTGTAAAAACCACCCTGAATGGGAATATTTACATAATCATAAATTACCTGAAAATAAATTAACAACAAAACCAGACATTTGGATGCAAATTACTATTCCAAATGAATTCCAAGCAGTAGGGAAATATAATATTGGATGTACAGCAGGAATTGAATCCAATTTATGCAAACCCGAATGGATTGAAGGGTTAAATAGAATGGATATTAATTGGGTTTCTTCTAATTTTGCTAAAAATACATTTGAAAATACTAAGTATGAAAGACGTAATAAAAAAACTGAAAAAGTAGAAGGGTTTATTAAATTAGAAAAGCCTATTAAAGTGGTATTTGAAGGAGCTAATTTAGATATATACAAACCTATTACTTCCAAAGAAATTAAGACTATTAATTTAGAAGAAATTAAGGAGTCATTTTGTTATTTATTTGTAGGCCATTGGATGCAAGGAGCTTATGGACATGACAGAAAAAATGTTTGGAAAACTGTTAAAGCATTTTTTGAAACTTTTAAAAACCAAAAACAAAAACCTGCCTTAATATTAAAAGCATCTGTAGGAGTTGCTTCATATGTTAGTAGAGATGAAATATTAAACCGTATTAAGCAAATACGCAAAAGTGTAAATGCTACTAATTTACCTAATGTTTATGTATTGAATGGTGAATTTAGTGATCAAGAAATGAATGAATTATATAACCACCCTAAAATAAAATCAATGGTAAGTTTTACTAAAGGTGAAGGGTATGGTAGACCTCTATTAGAATTTAGTTTAACAGGTAAACCTATCATAGCTAGTAATTGGTCAGGCCACACTGATTTTTTAAAGCCTTCATTTACTACTTTAGTAGGAGGTGAATTAGAAAATGTAGATAGTAGTGCGGCTAATGATTGGTTAATAAAAGAATCTAAATGGTTTAAAGCTCATGATGCTGAAATGGGTCGTACATTAAAAGATGTTTATAAAAAATATAAACAATATGGTGTTAAATCAAAACAACAAAAGAATTTTAGTAAAACAAAATTTAGTTTTGATAAAATGCAGGAATTAATAACTGAAATTTTAACAGATAGTATACCTGAATTTGCTAAACAAGTTGAATTAAAATTACCAACATTACAGTAATGGCTTACGATAATTTAATAGAATGTACCCGTTGTGGTAGTGATGCTTGTTATATACAAGAAGTAACTAAAGATATTACTATAGAACTATGTTATGGATGTGGGTTCCAATCTAATTCAGTAATGAAAGTTGATAGTGATTTTTTAAAAGAGCAAATGGAAACATTACCCGATTTATATAAATCACTTATTGATGAAGAAGAATCTGGTAAAGTATGGATGCCCTCATTTCATAGTGTAGAGGGAAAAGGTATGGTATTTGCAGATGGTGTTTCAAGAGAAAAATGGGCTTGGGGGGCTGCTAAACATATTAAAGTACTAGAAGAAGAAAAAGATAAATATAAAGGAGCTAAATACAGAGCTGATATGTCTACTATAAAACATTTCCCTGAACGTGATTTTATAGGAGCATTAACGTATATTGGAGTATTACCAGAATAGATATGAAAATAAGTTATGCAATAACAGTTTGTAATGAAATTGTAGAGATACAAAGACTTATACCTTTTTTACTTAATAATAAAAGGACCCAAGATGAGATTGTTATATTATATGATTCTAAAGGTGGAATTGAACCAGTAGAAGAATATCTTAGAGCTAAATCAGTTAATGCTGAATTTATGTGGCATAGTGGAGAGTTTGGAGGTCACTTTGCTGACTGGAAGAATAAGCTTACTAAATATTGCTCCGGTGATTACATCTTTCAGATAGATGCTGATGAGTACCCTCATGAGACACTTATAGAAAAACTCCCAGAAATATTAGAGGGTAACCCTAACAATGATGTTTACTTAGTTCCCAGAGTTAATACGGTTGATGGTCTTACTAACGAACATATAAAAAAATGGGGTTGGCAAGTAAGCCAATCAGGTTGGGTTAATTGGCCTGATTATCAATGGCGTATATGGAAAAATAAACCAGAGATTAAATGGAAGAATAAAGTACATGAAGTACTAGAAGGATTTAAAACATATTCTCCTTTACCAGATATAGAGTTATTAGCTTTATACCACCCAAAACAAATAAATAGACAAGAAAAACAAAACAATTACTATGCAACCTTGGATGAGTAAACATGAAATAGCGTTAATATTAAAACATTTATATTATACTGATACTATGTTAGAATGGGGAAGTGGGGGTAGTACTACATATTTTCCTCATTTTGTAAATGACTATTATTCTATTGAACATGATGAAGAATGGTCAGTAAAAGTACAGGAGGAACTAAAATCTAATAACATACTTAATGTAAATTTTCATCATGTAAGTTGGGATTCACCCCGTACAACACCAACACAACGATCCCAATTTGAAACTTATATACACCATGTAGATAATTTAGAAGTTGATAAGTTTGATAAAGTATTAATTGATGGGAGAGCTAGAGGATGGTGTGCAGAATATGTTTTAAAATATTTACATAAGGATTCAATAATTTTTATCCATGACTTTTGGAAGAGACCTCAGTATCATGTAGTATTTGATTGGTACGATGAAATAGCTAGTGTTAAGGACACTCACCAAACTATTGTTGTCTTAAAACCAAAACCAAAATATTTAAATAATTAAATATGAAAATTTATTATAGATTATCTAATTTAGAAGCAGGAATATCTAAGAAAAAAATCCCCAATTCCACAAAACAACATTGTTTAGAAAATTGTATTAATGAATTTGGAAAAGAAAATATTACCATATTAGGAGATAAATTAAATGATGAAACTAAATCATATGTTAATTCATTAAATTTAAGATTAATTGAAGTAAGTAATGGTTCTGGGGCAGGAACATTCAGAGATGCTTTAGATTTAGCTATTAAGGAAAATGAAGATAATGATTTAGTATATTTACTCGAAGATGATTTTTTACACAAATCAGAATCTAAAAAATTACTAATAGAAGGTTTAAATAAATATAATGGTTACCTTACTTTATATGATCACCCAGATAAGTATTTAAATAAAGAAAATGGGGGTAATCCTTTTATAGAACAAGAAGGTGAAGTAACTAGGTTAGTTAAAACAGATTCAGTACATTGGAAAATAACAAATAGTACTGTTATGAGTTTTGCATGTAAAGTATCTAGATTAAAAGAAGATTATGATTTAATATTAAAACACTCTTCATCACATATAACTGATTCATTTAGATTTTTTACTGAATTATCTCAAACCAAATCCGTACCTGTATTAAGCTCGGTACCTGGTTATAGTACACACTGCGAATCAGCTTGGTTATCACCTTTAACAAATTGGAAAAAATTATGACAAAAAAAGAATTTCAAACCCATATACTTAACTTATCAAAAAACACTGTTGGGGAATTGTTACATGAAAGAAGTTGGGATGCAGTTAAAGATATATGTGAAAAAGTCAAACCCTTATCTATTTTAGAATTAGGATTTAATAGAGGTTCAAGTGCTCTTATGTGGTTATTTAATACACCTAATAAAACTAAACTTCATAGTATAGATATAAGAAGTAAAGAAGAAGTATCTGAATCGTTGAAATATATTAATGATATTTTTGGAGGAAGATTTAAATATTCTCATTTAGACCATCAATTATTAACTGAAACCTATACCAAAGGTTTAGGGATGGTAAATAAATATGATTTAATTTTTATAGATGGAGATCATAGTTACAGGGGTATATTAAGAGATGCTAAAAACTCATTAAAATTAAATCCCAAATACATTGCCTTTGATGATTATTTCCATGCAGCCCATGGCCGTGATACCCAAAAAGTAATATCAGAATTAGGACTTGAAGTCATTAAAGAATATAAAAACGCAACGGGTCAAGCATTAACAAAAAATCCATTTTATACTAAATGATTAGTTTAATTATCCCTACATACCGGAATCCCAAATATTTAGATTTATGTTTACAATCAGCTATTGATGGTCAAACTACTAAAAATGAAATTATAGTAGTGATAGATGGTTATATAGATGAAAGTAAAGAAATATTAGACAAACATAAAGATAATATTAAAGTATTACCTTTAGAACAAAATCAAGGTATGCAAACTGCTCTTAATTTAGGGGTTTACAATGCCAGCAATGAGAAAATATTAATTATTAATGACGATAATGTGTTATGCCCTGAATGGGATATTATAGCAAGTGAAGTTAAAGAACGTTCGGTACTGACTATTAATCAAATTGAACCTACAGGACCAGGTATATTTAATTTCCCAGTTAAAGATTTTGGTAAAACGTCTGATAAATTTGATTATAAAGGATTTGTTGAGTACGAAAAAACATTAAGGCAAGATATGTTAAGTGTAGATGGGGGTATATTTCCATTTGCAATGTACAAAAAACAATATATGATTGTAGGTGGATTTGATACAATTTACAAATCTCCTTTTATATGTGATTGGGATTTTTTCCTTAAATTAGATTTAAATAATATAGGGTTAGCGAGAACACATAAGGGCCATTTTTATCATTTTGGTAGTACAGCTACTAAAAATAGAAAAGATGGGGATCAAATTAAATTTAGAGAAAGTGAACAACCTGCTGCCCAAACTTTTATATATAAATGGGGAATCTCACCTCAATTATTTGAAAATTGTTCTCATAATCCCAAAAATAATAAAGTAATAAAAGGCATAAAATATGAATAAAACAGTATTAATAACGGGTGTAGCAGGTTTACTAGGAAGTAGATTAGCTGATTGGATAATAGAAAATCACCCTGATATTAAAGTAGTAGGTATAGATGACTTAAGTGGGGGGTATAAAGAAAATATCCACCCTAAAGTTGATTTTTGGCAAATGAATTTAGTAGATCATCCGATTGAAAATTGTTTTGAAGTAAATAAATTTGATTATGTATTCCACTTTGCTGCTTATGCTGCTGAAGGATTATCCCCATTTATTCGTACTTACAACTATAAAAACAATTTAATATCAACCGCAGCTATAGTTAACCAATGTATTAAACATAACGTTAAAAGATTAGTATTTACATCATCAATGGCTGTCTATGGTCATGGGGTAGGACAAATATTTAATGAAAAACAATTACCATCACCAATAGACCCTTATGGTATAGCTAAATATGCTTGTGAGCAGGATATTAAAATAGCAGGTGAACAACATGGGTTAGATTGGTGTATTATTAGACCACATAATGTTTATGGTATTAAACAAAATATATGGGATAAATACAGAAATGTGCTTGGAATTTGGATGTACCAGTACATGAATGGTGAAGAAATGACTATATTTGGGGATGGTGAACAAAAAAGAGCCTTTAGTTATATAGATGATAGCTTAGAACCATTATGGAAAGCAGCAGTTGAACCCAAAGCATGTTGTGAGATTATTAATTTAGGTGGTATTAAAGAATATACAATTAATGAAGCTAATAAAGTATTATTAGATGTAATTACTGATGGGGAAATAGCATATAAAGAACAAAGACATGAAGTAAAATATGCTGTACCTACCTATCAAAAATCAGTTGATATTTTAGGGTTTGAACATAAAACTGATCTAAAAGAAGGATTAAGTAAAATGTGGGAATGGGCTAAACAACAACCATTAAAAGAAAGATTTGTTTGGGACAAGTATGAAATAGAAAAGGGAATATATAGTTTTTGGAAAAAATGAGAATAGGAATAATTGGTCAAGGTTTTGTTGGTAATGCTATTTATCAAAAATTTAGTAAATATTATGATGTTTTAACTTATGATTTAGATGAGTCAAAAAGTAATTCAACTAAAGATAAAGTATTAAACCAAGAAATTGTATTCATGTGTTTACCTACACCTATGAATAAAGATGGTAGTTGTAATGTGGATATTATAGAAAGAGAATTAGAAAATATAGATTTGATTGCAGATAATCAAGAAATTTTAAAAACGGTAGTAGTTAAATCAACAATCCCTCCGGGTACAACTGATAAATGGAATAAAAAATATGAATCACTAGATATAGTTTTTAATCCTGAATTTTTAACAGAAGCGAATGCAGTAGATGATTTTGAAAACCAATCCAGAATTATACTAGGTGGAAGTAAAGAATCAACTACTAAGTTAAAGCAATTATATTCTTCTATATTTAGAAAAACTTCTAAAATAATTAAAACAGATTCTAAAACTGCTGAATTAGTAAAATATGTTACTAATGCTTTTTTATCTACTAAAGTATCATTTGCTAA
>Ga0181410_1000333_pt1 | contig 21169 bp, 5 predicted proteins | sample 33SPOviralmetaG_FD_130112 | JGI IMG/M metagenome (GOLD analysis project Ga0181410, IMG submission 130112) | Marine viral communities from the oligotrophic San Pedro Time Series (SPOT) site, San Pedro Channel, CA, USA - 33 SPOT_SRF_2012-06-20 | ecosystem: Environmental > Aquatic > Marine > Strait...
AGCTCCAGCAGTTGCACCAGCATTAACTGTGTTTAGATTAGTATTTTGAGTGTTAGCTTGATAACCCATCAACTTCCCATCTACAGTTACGCTAACGATAGGGGTGTTTGCCTCTTTGGACACTGTTGTATTGTATGTCTCAAAAGCTCCTTGCTGTGTAACTGATCCCCCATCACCACTCGCATAAATACCATTAATAGTAACACTGTATGACAAATTAGCCATATCAATATTAACAGACCTTTGTAGATTAAACAGACTAATTCCTTCACCATACCTAAACGTGTCAGATACTTGGTGCGCACCGATGTCTGTGCCGTCATAAGCCAATCTAGCCTCCACAAAAGTTTTTGCTCCGCTAACAGCGCTGGCTTGAAAAACGCTATCTCGATGGAGGGAAGCGTTGCTTACTGGTCTGGCGGTAGCCGAGACAGTTCTAGTAAACCTATAAGGCTTTGCAGTAGGATCATCGAAAGCATAACCTAGAGAATCGTCTGGTTGGTAATCGAAAGTGTCAGAAAAAGATGCCAATGGAATGCTAGTAAAGTTGGTATCAATTACTTGGTCATCATCTTTATGACTGATTGTTCCAGATACTGAGCCACCGCTCTCTGGTGTGTAGCCAGTAAAATTAATAGTATACTTAACTAAATTGTAGAAATTGGACTCCTCTGTAGAAACAGTAGGGTTCAAGATGTTCCAAGTGTAAGCTGGATGGGTTGCATTGGCAGCGCCCATGATTTGAAATTCTTTTGCTTCTGTAGTGAAAAAATTATCTAAAGAAGCTATATTATTTAGAAGCGTATTAGCTCTTTCAGTAGCATTTCCAGTTGTGTGAGCATAGCAAGTCAAAGTAACATTGTGTTCATACCCCAACGAATGGCTTCCCTGCTGCACAGGAGAACTGGAAAAAGATATTAAAGGTTCTGGCTCAAGATACTTTAGGACGCCAGACACATCTTTAATTCTATAAGCGGGAGTTGTGGGTGAAGTAGAGGTAACTGTGACTAGTGTTGACATAATTAAAATCCAAAAGTAATAAGGTGAATGTTGTCGTCAGGATTACCAACGCCGCTAACAAACAAGTTAAAATCATCGTCAGATATAGGAGTTCCTGATCCCGCAGTTACAAATAGTGGCATAATGTTAGAGCCAGCCAAGTCGATAGAATCTACAAACATTCCTACACTATTATACACATTTGCTTTATTTGAGGGTAAGCAATATAGTGGCATTTCTGCCCGAGTTGAGTCAGTAATAGCGGAGGTGTATAGCGAGAAATTATCATTAATAGAAGACGAGGTTGGACGAGAAATTCCACCTAAAACTGATTGAATGTAAGGTCTATGCACTGTGAAGCCATTTGCGTTAAGATCTTGACCAGAAGCTTCTATAAATATTTCTCCTTCATTATTAGCATATACTACGCCGTTAGCATAGTAGTCTTTATCTAAATCAGTATTGTCTATGTATAGATTTACGCTGTATTGGTTTCTAGCTATCCCATACACAAAAGCATCTATAAAAGCGCCAGACCCAGAAGCCGCACTAAATGCATTATTAGTTCTCAGCATAGCATCAAAGGTGGTGACTGCTCCAGCATCTTCTAGAGGCTCTGTCGAAATATGATTTCCACTAGTCGCAAACTTGTGGTAAGGAGTGCCAATAGCTACAGTATAATCAGCGTCTCTTCTTTTTGGTCTGTATATAGCAAGAGATTCGCCAAAGTTTTCATTTTCTGTACCAGAGGCAGCTACTTGTTCTTGCACTCTAGAGTTGTAACCTTGAGGAATTAATTTTTCTACAAATTCCCAATTCCTGAAACCAGATATCTTATCCCCAAACCTATTCTCAAAAGTAAATATAGCTCCATTGTTTAGTACGCCGCTGGCGACACCTAAAACCAATCTAACTTCTTCGTCTCCCAAGTCTTTACTGATTCTAGTTTCAATATCAAATTCAAAATTAAAACTTCTTGTTTCAAAAGCTCCTTGAACCGTTACGTCCACTTCAACTGGATAATCATGACCCGGAGCGCCAACGGCTATAACGTCACCGTGAATATCAACGGAGTATCCAAATTTGTCAGTAATAGGAGAATACTCAAGAAGGAAATCTAAATCGTAATTGTTAGCACCTAAAGCTGCCGTCAGGATAGACTCTGCTTGAGTGCTAAGATCTTGACCCACATTAATACCATCTGGCCTTAATTTTTGTTTTAAATCCCAATCGCCATTGCTAGACTGATTATAAACATATACAGAACCAGCGCCACCATAATTACTAACAACTATTCCGCTAGGATGAGAAAACTGAGGGGTGTTACCAGAAACTTCAGACCAAGGAGTAATGTATGTTCGCTCATATGCAGCATAAGGAGAACCAATTACCAAGTGACCGTTATAATAGGCTATATCAAATCCAAATAAATCGCCCGGATAGCCTGAAGGAAATGCTCTAAAATCTAAAAAGTCTACATTGTGGTCTCTTAAAACGTCAGGCAGTCCACCTAAAACATTAGCATCGGAGTAAGATACGCCACTGAAATTTTGAGAAAATTTAGAATTAACACCGAAGTGAGATTGGCTATCTATGAAAGCTGAGAATACAGAAGTTTGATTTGTATCATCTAATACTGGTCGCTCGATAGCGGTATCAGAGACATCTCTAAAGTCTTGCATCAATAATCCAGAAGAAGGAGTTCCTTGCTCTGGAATGAAACGACCAATTAAACCATCTTTACCAAAACCGTGATAGTACCTAGCAGGACTGCCTCGTTCGTCTGATATGATTTTTTTATTGACATCAAAAATTCTTGCATTTAGATTGGTTGGGAATATAGTGTCTGGATACAGGCTTTGCAGGAAGTCTTTATGTTCAGGCTTAATAGAACCATCGTCATCAAATATACAATTACCTTGAATCATGTCTGCGTCAGCAATGACAGTTATCCTAGATCTATTTATACCCTTGCTATGATCACCAGCATAATAAATTTCCTGAGCCACTACTACGGCGCCATCTTCTATCTCAGTATTTTTAAACACATCAGAGCAGTCAGCAGTAGGACAATTATTAGAACTATCAGACGTAAACGGAATAGGTTCATCAAATGTAACAGTGGTTGTTCTAGCTGGCTCTGCCGGTCTGATAAGTCTAGTCTCATATCTAGCTACCTTCTTGAATACTGGACGTTCTTCTATCGAAATTTCATGACCAGATATACTATTCAAGGCCAGAGTGCTGGGAAGAATTGATGTGTTGCTAGTTCTAGGATTGTTACCCTCTATAAATACAGAAATGCTATCTACATTACTCAAAGTCTTAATATTGAATTCGTGAATTTTTCTAAAAGAAGTATGACTACCCAAAGAACCAATAATACCAACTGGCGCTGTGAATACAGAAACATTATTATTGTCATTGTCCCAGTTTATAATATCCTGCGCAGGAGGCGTATCAGCGGATTCAAAGGTGGGCGTTCCATTGCAATTGGTTATGTATACATTTAAAGGCTCTGTTTCTAGTTTAGAAAATGCTATAGTTTCAAAAGAAATCCTGTAAGCGGTATTTGGCTGAACGGCAAAATCAACTTTACAGATTCCAGTTTTCATGAAGCTGAAACCCACATCTATGTATTTATCATCACTTATCCCATGATTAACCTGCGCTATGGCGGTAGCTCTACCCAAAGATATAGGTATAAAAGTATCTCTAGATATATCTAAAGTTAGCGTCGATATGCTATCTCTTTCTGCGTCGAATCCAAATCTAATTGCTCTATTATTATCGTTAATACCAACAAATCTAGAGGAGTTATTGAAAGAATAAAACCTACTGCTCTTAGGTGTATCGTTTTTGTTATTAGCAAACTTTTTTCTTTGGGGTAAATACAAGGGGGCCATTGACAATTCTAGAGCCTCGCATAAATCCTTAGCAGCTTGAGCAGATTCGGGGTTGTCATAAGTAACAACAAGTTTTTTCTTGCCATTACTCATCCACAATTTAATTTCACGTACTTCGGAATCAGAAGGGCTGTTAAGAGGATTTGCTACCCAACACACATCATATGTCTTACCTTGAGAATTGCCATTGACAAGCTGTGATATATTAACATTAGTATCTACGGTATTACCATTATTTGTAAACACTAGCTCTAGCGCAGAGCCTGAAATAGCATCTGTGAAATTTGACCTTCCAGAGAAAGCGTTGAGCTGCGCTATGTGTGATCCACCAAACCTATTTTTGGCAGCAATATTAAAATAGAAATTGATATTCCTATCTCCTCCAGAATAAAGTTTATCTAAAAGCTCTGTCCTCAATGAAGATATTAAATAGACTTTAGAGAAATTGTTGGGAAGTCTTTCTTCAGCTGAGAAATAAGCCTTGTCTGAAACTTCCGCTTCAGTCTTAATGTTTTCTACGCCGTTAGAACCCTCAGACTGTATCAATGGGTCAGTAAAAACTTTTGACTGTGGATCAAAAAATCTGTTTGGATTAGTATTATTACCATAATTAGTATTAAGATATGTATAATCAGTTTCAGTGCTAGACCAAGCAAAGTCTTTGATGTTACTGTCTATAATATCACCAAACTCTGGAGAAGCATCTGATTGAACTAAATCAAACTCTAAGAAGATGCCTGACCTAGCAGGAACTTCTGGTATGTTTAAAGTAAACGGCTCTCTAACTTCTGCTGAAGTATATAGCGGAACAGGTGGTTGTCGGCTACCTTCAAAAACATCATCAAAGATATTAGGCCAATTCCTGACTCCTGCACTGGTTCTCCAAGAAGACCTAAGATCAGCACCGTCTTGCAGGGGTGGGGAGCAATAATTATTATATTGAGTGTAGTCAGAATCACATGTATAATTTTCATACATAATCTGATTCACATTAATAAAGTAAGAGCTTTTGTTAGGAACGTTGGGGGTCTTCATTGCAATATGAGACACACCTCTAGCATGTAAGTTGCTAGAATTATCTATATAAGATTCTATAGAATTATCCGGCGGGGAAACTGGCATTATATTGGGGACATCCTGACAAGCGTTATCACCAAGTAGAGATCTCTTCATGCCTATGGTTGGCTTAAGAGTCATTGCAGAATCCAACTTAGCAAGAATATCATTTACAATTTCGTTGGATTCATAAAATGCTGAATTCTCCTCGAATGTAGAATTGTTTCCAACTAGAACTAAGTTTCTATCACCCAAGTCTAGCCAAGCTTGTAGTCTTCCAATAACTACATCGTTAGCAAAATTAACTTCTGGACAGATTATAAAAACAATACCAGCGTCTTCAGGTATGTCAAAATCGTTGAAGTCAGTAATGTGGAAAGTCTTGTCTATACCATCATACACTCCAGAGTAATGAGCAAATTGACTTTCAGAGCCTTCGTCTATAAACGATTTAGTTTTGTTTCCAAACTTTCCATATTCTACAATTTTGCTATGAGGATAATACTTTCTTGCATCAAAAACGCGCACAGAGCCAGCGTTGGTGTGTGAGGGCCATAATATCTGACCAGAATTAGTAGGATGATAGTATAAGTTAGAATCATCAGATTGATCAAGACTGTCAGTAGGACAACCAATAGCAAGAGAAGTTCCAGAAGCATTGACAGCTACGCTGTATCCCATTCGGGAAGTAGGAGCAAATCTTTCTAACAACTTTGTATAACTGCCCTTGTATTCAATGTCACTATATTTGTATTCATATATTTTTTTGTATTCTTCTATGACACCTTGCGCTCCCCAATAAGCAGCGTCTGTACGGTATCTATATTTTTGATCTGGATTCAATACAGCATAAATAGATCTAAAAACATCTTCATCGTCATCAAATATTTTCCTAAGCTCATCAATATTAAATTTAAGATTAGGATATACATTTTGATCTGTAGACTCAGCTATATGATAATCTACCCATTTTTCAACATTGCTATAAAGACGTTCTTTTTCGTCGTAATCGTACTCGTAAACAGTGAGAGCTTCATCCATGTAAGGAGAACCTACTATTATGACCTCACCATTTTTACTTATCTCTACAGCTTTTCCAAACCTGTCTACGTCTACATCAATTTCTGTGGTAGGAGATGCTAGCTCTTGTATAAGATTCCATGCGCCGCTTTCTTTTTCAAAAATGTAAACAGCCCCACCGCTAGCAGGGGCTTCGTTGAACTCTTCTAAGTCGGTATTGAAGGAGCCAAACTCTTCTGGGTCAGTCAATAAACTCAAAAACTCTTTCGTGATTAATCTACCGCTATCTAATGTAAAGTCAAGTAAAGACCTACTCTGTTGAATCCAGTTTTCGTCATCGGTAACAGTTTCAAGCACGGCTCCAGAAGAAGGGGTATTGAAAACATCTTGTAACCCATTGTTAAATACTCTGTCTTGATAAAAAGACTTGAATCTAGAAAGCGCAGGCTCTATAGCTGTAGTGCCTAGAGATCTACTATTATCTACATAGACCCCAAGTATAGAGGGTTGCTTGGGATCGTTAGTAGGATACATTTCAAAGTAAGCATCTTTTATTTGCTGTAATATATCGTCGTCTCGGTTTTGAAATTCAGAAGTTCCATTAACATCGTTAGTGTGTCTAAGTATAGACTTCTTCAAGATAAATGTAGGTTTAGGTTCTGGAAAATCTATGTCTGGTTGCAAAGTAAAATCCATAGGTTGGAATATTATAACTTTAATAGTTATATCAATGGCTGGTTTAGAATAATATTTGTATAACAAATTATTTTGTTTGATGTCATTTAAAATATCATTGTATGTTTGCCTACCAACACTTGGAGAAAATTCATCAGTAAATACCATTAATAAGATGTCGTGTTCAGCTTGCGCTGGAGCAGCAAATGTTCTTGTCCAACTTGCATTAGGCGCGCCAACAACAACTAATTGTTTATCATCCTCGAACAGAGGTTTCTCACCAGACGCTAAATCCACTTGATCAATTATACAAGTTGACAAGCTTTGACCAAAGTTTCTACCTTCTTGACCAAGATACCACTTTCTTTCTATTACAGTAGCATCTGTACCAGCAAGTGGAAGGATCGTCTCTTTGTAATAATCTCTTAGTATTCCTGAAGGTAAAAATAATTGCGCTTCTAAATCCCAGCCAGCCTTGTCGGATACAATTTCGGCGTCAGACAATGGTTCTGCGCCCCTCCTATATAAGAATACAGTACCAGCATTATTCATAGTTATATCGTTATCATCTTCTAAGACACCAGCAACATCATCTATATCAAAGTTGGGGGAGCCAACAGCTAAAAGATCTTGAGTCATAGAAACAGAGCTGCCATATTTATCGCCTTGGTTTCTGCCGCCAGATGCGTATGGTGCATCCCCTATAAGTTTAAGTCCAGAGAATAATGGTAAAGAATCATTATCTCCATCTTCTCTGTTGGATGTAAATTCCCAATTATTTAACTCTTTAGGTGCTGGTATTCTAACGCTAGAACCTGACGAACCCTTGATGTTAACAGAATAAGGAGTGAAAGGCTCCAATCCAGTAAACTTTCTCGCTCCGTAAAAATGACCACTATAAGGAACGCTAGATCCAAACGCATTATTATTTAAATCTGTGTATGTATTCTCAGCTCTGAATATGCCACCGTCTAAACAATCTACAGAAAACCAATCAGTATCATGGGATCGTAAAACTAATTCTTCGCAAGTGCCCGTTATACAATCTCCATAACAAATTAATTCAACGCCACGGATTGCGTCAGTAGGATCAACACTAATAAATGGCTCGTCGTCTACCTCTGTACTAACGCCAAACGCAGAAGCGTTCCAAGTAAAGTTAGAATTTTTAGAAACGAATAGTGAAAAACTAGCATTAATTGTTTCTTGATTTAAGGTTGAGCTTATAGTTTTGCCGAAAAGAACCAATGGCATTATAGCTTTGTCGTCATTTTCATCAATAAATCCAAACACATGCAGTGGGGCAGACGCATTAGTCTGAGTTGGTAATCCTACAGTTTCAGAAAAAGTAAAAAGAGATAGATTGTTGTTGGTGTCCTGTATAGAATTCAGTCCAGATGTATATAGATTTAAAGTTCCATTATCTAAACCGTTGGAAGTTTCAAGATACAGGGGCATTGTATTGACATCGCCACGCTGAGTAAAACTATCAGAACCGCTAGAGCCACCGCCAGTGGTAGGCTCTCCAAAGAAGCGTTGTCTGCCACGAACATAAAGAGAAAATTCTAAATCGTCCTCAGAAGAACCACCGTCTATTAGAGATTCAGTTCTTAGGGTGTGCAGAATAAAACTGTCTTCAATAGGGCAGACAAGATCATTTCCCACCTGAGTGCAGGTCAATTGTGAGCAAAAAAGATTTAACTCTCCAGAGGTAGGATACTTAATTATGCTTTGATGAAATAGATTTAGGCTACTATGAGAAGATTCTTGACCTCCCACGTAGATAGGCATTGAACCATATTGTATTTTTTCACCTTCAATATATAAATTAAATCCAGACATAATATCCTCTATAAATTAGTTATAGTCCTAGCCTTGTGGAAAGGTTCTTCAAACTTTACTCTAGAGCCATAAATATTAACAGTAGAGTCATAAGCTACTCCAGAAGGATAAGCTATATCGTACTGCAAAAACATTTCTTGCATGTCCTCTGCGAAAAACTTATGTGTGAACTCAGTCTTGTTTAAGGACTGATCGAAATCACACCAAGCCTCGCTATCAGTATTAATTAAGTCTTCAAACGCAAAGTCGCTGGTTATCTTGTGGATACACGAGGAAGGTGGAATATAATGCACTGACCTGTTTATTAATCCAATATTATTTTCAGATCTCAATGTATTGTCCTTATTCGTCGTATATAAACTAACAATTAGTTTTGGTCCTATGCTATCATCATTCCATACTATATCATCATATGTAATATGCTCTATTATAGTGTCTACCGATACTGAGTCTTTAAAAAACTTATAACCTCTAGGCAGCTGCTTGGTAATTCTGGGAGCTAATGAATAAAAGACATCTTCATCGCTAAACGAATCTTCTGTGCTTTTTAGATTAACTCTAAGGAAATCATTTTCTATTTGAGTGTGATACGATGTGTCGCTATCTACGTCAGAAGATATGCTAGAATCTACGTGAGTGCTGTAAGCCTGACCGTCATTCTTAACCCTGTGAGTAATAAAATCTTTACCAAAGCGCTCTGTAAATCTATCGAAAGATTTATCAAAAGCACAGACTGAAAATCCTCCTAAGTGCCACTCGTCTGTATTTTTATCAATGAATCTGCTTATTTCTCTAGTGTCATTAGCAGCAGCCTCTCCATCATCCCAATACTTAGTATGAATTGAATCTAAGAAATCAGAAACATTCATTGACAACATCATTGGGTCGGTATATAGGTTTGGAGCAGATATCGCCAAATCAGTAATGAAGGCATTAGATCCACCACTAGCGCCGCTACTATAACCAACGTCAAAAGAGCTATCGCTGTCTATTATTTGGAAAGTGCTTGAGGTAGCTCTGAGCCTATTAAATCCTGTAGAGTCAATTTCATTATCAGTGTATAATGTCATTACTCCGTCGCTTGTATTATTATACGCCAAAACAACAGATAATGGGTAAGAATAATTTGTATAAAGAAGAGAATCTTGTATGGTTATAAGGTTGCCTTGATCATCCGTTGCTTGCGCTGTGAGGTAGCCATTGTTATAACCTAAAGAAAACTCTAAGTCTTTGCCAGAATTATATTTAGAGAATAATACACTAGAATTAAATGACATATTTTCGTCAGGACTAAACCTAACAAACGCAATAACGCCAGAGGTAACATCAAAATCATCAAAGGAAATATATCCATTAACTCCAGATACTCTAACGGTGTTATCAAAAGCATCAGCGATCTGACCAGATAGGGGGTCTGCTTGATTGGCTGTTATTGAAGTCCAATCAATAGTAGTATGAGACGTAGAGCCAGTGAACAGCTGGTCGTTTTTAAACCTTAAGCCTGTATTCTGTAACTTATTATAATTACCTATATACTCTCCAGTAATTCCGGGTAGCTCATATAAATCATCTGATATAATATCATTTCCAGAGTCATTATTAAAGGAGAAATAACCTCCCAAGAATGGAGCTTTAAGTTGCGGGTTATAAAAACCAAAACCAAACTCTGAAAAATCAAACGGACCAACAGCAACAAGCCCATCAACACCCCTCCACCTTCTAGAGTAATTGCTTTTCATGGAGTCGTCTGAACTATATCCTGCTGGAATATTTTCTATAGTAGATAATGGATGATTATAATTACCAAAACTTGTAGGAGTATCTACAGATTTTTTCTCAGAAGGAGACATGAAAGTGTCTTCTCTGCCTAAGTCAACAGAATCTTTATGTCCTAGAGTGTATAGCGTCATCGCGTTAGACGGTTTATGTTTAACTAATAATCTAACAGAAGCAATAGTAGCATCTACCGGCAAGGGGCAAATATCTAGAAATAAATTCTCAAAGAATGTGCTAACATTATAATTTGGATGAATGCCCACATCTCCCTGCCTATAAACTTTGAGCGGTACAATGTATTCTTCAAAAGTAGTGGAGTTTACTACGGGTGCTGTAGCAACAATATAATGATCTCCTCCATCACTAGGAGTTAAAGGCTTTAATGCAAATCCCTGTTTGTTAGATAAAGGTTCAGTTGCAACCCCTAAATCATTTACACCTACAGTTTGAATGGCAGACGGAATGGTTCCTGCGCCCTCAGTGTTTTGCAGGAAGCCGCCAACCTTTGGCGTGTTAAAAAGTAAATGATCAAAACTGTATCCCACAACATCTAGGGTATAGTCTGGTGCGCTTGCTCCCTTTTTAGCAATGACTTTTAAGAACACTTCATCTACGACAAACATAGAGTCGGAAGCATGTACCTTCTTATACTCTGCGTAATCAAACTCTTTCTCTGGCTGCATGAAATTTATATCAAAAGCTCCAGCAACGAAACGATTGGTTGGCAGAGGGGGTTCATGACTAAACTTTACTATTAACTTTCCAGAGTCTGCTACTGTAGAGCTAGACAAGTTAATATAATTCTCATCATTATTTTTTCTTAATATCTTAGTAATTTCTTGACAACCGCTAGAGCTGGTATTATCTAAAGAGGCATCGTCAGATTCCCAAATTGAAAAACTTTGAGGGTGTATTGTGGTGTCAAATGTAGATAGTTGTATTTCAGAAGGTAATATTTCCCTGTCTATTCTCAGTCCTTTTTCGTCAGTCTTCACAAATGCGTTTACAGCATTAGCTACAGAGAAACCAAATGGAGTACCACTATTTACAATTTCTATAGCGCTGATTCTTACATTGTCTGTAGGGTTTATAAATCCTTGACTACTTGTGGATAAGGGAGAACCATCAATAGCAAGGTGATCATTGCCAGAGTGGATAGAGCTAGGAAGAACACAAGACTCAGTAAGATAGCCTTGGTTGAACTTATCAGAGAATCCTATATCGCTACATATAATATCTAAATCAAAAGAGAGTTTGTAGCCAGAGGTTTGACCAAATAAGGGATAGCCAGTATGCCACTCAGGTTTTTCTATATTGTTGACTAAGGGGCCAGATATGTATGTAACAAAATTATCATCTTTATTATCATTGTAATTAGAATCACCCCTAATTAATATATCATCATACTGTACTATAGTATCACCATTAGGGTCTAGAAAAGATACATTATATAGTTTATAAGAAGGGGGCATAGACGAAGCATAATTTCTCATTGGAGCTGCTGCTCTAACAAAAAGAAAACTTTGCTTTGGAGTAGTGGTGGGAGCGTCTACCTCACAAACATATTTAAACGTACCGTCTGTTAATATAGAAGAGGGTTCTATAAAAGTGGTACTGTCAACCATCCTACTACTAGAGTTAAAATTTTCTTGATAATTACCTGTAAATATACCATCGTTTATCTTATCAAAAAGATTAGAGGTAGATCCAAACTGGTCTACAAAAGTATTGTTATTCACAGATATAGTGATATCACTCTTAGGATATAATTTTTGGTTTCCCGTAAATCCTTGAATAGCATTTATCTGAGATAAATCACCACCTATTTTATCAACGTATGTATTCTTAAAAGAAGATTGGCAAGAAATCCTACAGCCAACAGACAACCCGCTAGTATTTACAAGAGAAGATCTAACATTAGACTTAATGGATATCTTGGACGAAACTGCAACCACCTGTGTTTGCAGCGCAGCATTCAACTTTAAAGATTTCTTAATCCTTGCCGATACGGGAACCTTCTTGCCAGCAATAGTTCTGACAGATGCAGATGAAACTAATTTAGTTCTTGCGGCGTTCACGCACTTAGTCGTGGCCCTGACACTTGCCGAGCTTTTATTGCGGATCAATGAATGATCCTGAAACACACAATTAAAACTAAAGTTTGTCATTCTACGCCAATTCGCTTTGAGACTCTTTGATCCTGCCGTCTGGCCCGACTTTAAGATTCTTAATCTTATCGCTCACCATTGCAAACAGCTTGTTTTGCAATTCGTTTGTCATAGTTTGGAGGAATGAAGTACCAGTTATGTTGAGGTTTACAGTAGTAGGCTCAAGCTTAATGCTAAATTGTGTGCTTTGTAAAGTACTAATACTTTGCAGTATAGTCTCATTAAATTTATCTAAAGAGCTAGCGAATTGAGTCATGGCAGAGCTATCCATTCCCATTCCTTCACCGCCACCACTATCAGTTATAGCTTTTGTCATTTCTTCTAGCTTGCTAATAACGTCTGGCGACATGGCTGACGGGGCAGTAGCGGCTACCGCGCTGGCTGCTCCCATTTGTTGTTTTTGTGCTACTTGCGCTGAAGTATCCATATATCCCATAGTCGCATAAGAGCCTATGTCTCTTTGTAAACTGCCAATTCTATCTATTTGATTACCAACAAAGTCTCCAACACTACCCACCTCATCCTTTTTGCCAGATATAACTTCTTGATTGCTGGATACCAAGCCGCCCGTAGCCGTAGAAGCAAGGCTTCTCATAACACCAGTGCCTAACAGACCGCCATCTCCAGCGGGCTTTGGTGTAACAGCTCCTTGAGACGCTAATAAAGCTTTCTTCATTTCTTCTGGAGTTGCGTTTGGCATTGGGCCACCACTAGATACGGCAGCTAGCTTGGTAAAGTCATTATAACCAGCTGGAGGAGTAGGGGCAGCAGTAGTTGATACTGGAGGAGTAGGAGGAGCGGTAGTTCCAACACCTTTACCAGCACCGCCACCACCACCAGCGCCACCACCACCAGCGCCACCACCACCAGCGCCACCACCCGTCTTTATTTCGTTTACAGCATTAGCTTTGTTTTCAATGGCGGCTTCTTTTTGTAATTCAGCTGCTCTCATTTGAGTTTCAGCAGAGTTAATAGCAATATCACCAAATCTTGGTAGCGTAGCAGCAAGTTCTCGTATCTCTTTATTTGCTGCTTGCTCTGCGGGTGTTCCCGAAACTTTTTGAGCTTCCATAGCTGCCGTCGCAGGATCAAGACCTCTAGCTTGCATTGTAGCACTAGCAGCCTTTTCTAATAATCCTCCCGGCCCGCCAATCTTTTGACCATTAACTTCTTCTACGCCAGCAGCTTGTTGACGTTTGAGATCTTCAAAAGCTCTTTGCAATGTGTCACCATCAAAGTCATCAGTGTTGCCAGAAGCAATAGCTCCGATTGCGCCCTGAGTAGCTTGAGCGTCTAAGAATCCATCAGCATCGCCAGACATCAAAGCATCAAACGAGTCTTGTTCTAACTTGTTCTTAGCTTTAATTATATCAATTTCTTTACGTTTACTATCTATGAGAGACTTGGTAGTTTGATATAGTTCTTGGTTTTGTTTAGCTATGCTGCTTTGTTCAGCATCCAGCTTTTGACCACTCTCACCAGCTATGGTTGCTTTATCGGCTTCATTTCCAGCTGCTGCTCCGAGTCTAGTTGCGTTTATTTGAGCGTTACGATCACCCAAAGATTTTTGTTGCGCAACAATGTCTTTGGCGCTTGCGCCACCTAGCTTTGGACCACTAGTTACCCCAGCATTGTAGCGGTCGATAGCCATCTTTTCTCTGTCTTGGGCAGTCACCGCTGGACCACCAGCAGAGGCAATAATTTCTTTAGACTCTTTAAGATAGTCAAGTTGCTGGCGAGTAGCATCTATAAGTTGAGATTCAGCTTCAGCTCTTTTCTTTGCAGCGTCTACAATAACTTCTTGATAGAACTGCTCTGCTTGGGCTATAGCTTTAGCTTGGTCAAGTGTCTCCATTCCAAGCTTTTTAAACACTTCATTAATTTGGCTGAAGTCTCCTTTACCAATCTTGTCATAATCAATGTCCATACCCTTGAGCATGTCTTTTAGTCGGCCCTTAACTTCATCTCCCATTCCAGCTGGAACAGAGTCCATAATAGTATCAAATAATGAATCAAACTTCGCTTCGCCAGAAAGACCTTTTTCGCCCCTATTGTTTTTATCAGTCAGAGTCTGCCTAAACTTCTCTAAACCAGCCTGAGCATTAGCTTGAGCGGCATTAACAGCAGAAATATTTTCTTCAAACTTTTTAATCTGTGCGTCATCTGCGCCAAAAGACTTAAGAGCATCAGAAGTTTCCGACAGTGCGCTTTGGAATACCTTGGGGTCCATTCCAGCAGCGGCTTTTCCAATACCAGCTTCAAGAGTGGCGAAGTTACGCATGACACCAACATTGCCAGCCTCTTGTGAAGCTTGATAGTTTGTCATTGCATCACTAAATGCACCAGCAGCACCTTGAGCAGAATTCAAACCCAGATTCATCGCAGCGAATGCTTTTTGTTGTTCTATAACTGATTTCTGTAAATTTTCTAAAGAACGTTCTAAGTCAAGTATTTGCTCTTCTGTTTGCTTTGCCGCTTGCATTAATATCTTAGCACCCTCTTCGTCGCCAGACGCTTTAAGTGCTTCAGCCTCTTGAACAGTCTCAAGCTGCTTGCTTCTTAATCCTTTCTTTACTTTTCCAGTTGTTGGATCTACTGAGTCTTCAATTCCAACAGCTTTTGCGGCTTCATCCATGTCTCCACCAGTAGCAAAAACAGATTTTGCGGTGGACATTTTTAGACCTTTAGTCATTTGAAAGCGTTCAGCATCTTGCTTCATCGCTGTCTGCATAGCGCCCTTGTTTTCATCATCAATCTTTTTGTCTCTTGTAGTAGAGCTGTCTACCATCCCAAAACTAACAAATGAGGCAATATCTCTTCCAGACGGTCCTACTCCTGAGTTAAAGAATCCGTCAGCGGATTTATTTTTACTATTCTCTTGAACAGCTTTTTTAGCTTTATTTTCAGATTGCGTTACACTAGCTGTAGATTGCTGAATTTTAGCTAGCGCTTCCGATGCACTCAGAGTTCCATTTTGAAAATCTTCAGTAGCATTTTTAGCAGCAGTTTGTGCTTTAGCCAAATCTTTTGTTGCTTTATTTGCCGCAGCGTTTGCTCCAGCTAAAGCAACGATACTACTTAAACTTTTACCACCAAAAGCTTGACTAATAAAACCAGCAGCTTCCATAACTACTGGACCAATTACGGGCATTTCACTAGCAACCTTAAGAACAGCCCCGGTCGCAGCACCAATTGCGGCTCCAAAAGGCCCGCCAATTAATCCACCAGCGGCTGTTAAGCCAGCAGCGAGATTAGTGACAGCTTCTGCCCCAGCCTTATCAAATGCTACTTTTTCGGCTTGAGCTACATTACCCTCTTCAATAGCTTTATTTAGTGTTTCCGTCCTGCCTGTAACAGCATCGAAACTGCCTAAAACTAATTTCATTGCTCCAGCAGCAGCCAACGCTGGGCCAGCAACAGCGGTAAGATGACCAGCTAAAGGCCCAACCGCACCAATCGCGCCTTGCAGTCCAGCAGTAAATGTAGGAAGTTTAGTTCCTAACGTCTGTAAGGGTCCACTTAATTTTTTCAATGCTCCTTGAAGCATCGGGCTACCAGCAGCTTTTTTCCCTAACTGACCAGTAATACTCGTAGGAGAGGCTGATTTAAGTGAAAGTTTTTGAGATCTTAAGTTCCGTAAACTATCAGCCCTTCTTTTTCTCTTAATTTGAGTTTGTTGTTGTGCAGCAGGTGATTCAACAAAATTCTTTTGTGGAGCAGATTTTCTTACATTTCTCATTTTTTTATTAATAGAAGCTCGTTCTTTTTGAACTCCAATTTCATTTTGAAAAGCCTCAGAGAAACCCTCTCCTTTCCTTCTGACGGCGCGTAATTTACCACCGACTTTTCGTTTTTGTACCCCACCAATAATATCTCCTAAACCGCCTCTCCCCGTCTTAAACATTGATTTAAGCAAGGAGCCAATATTTTGTTTTTGTAAATTGACACCAAATGCAGCTAAAGCTACTTGAGCCATAGTGACAACGCCTATAAGCGAATTAAACCCGCCCATCAAACTATTTGCGCCCCTAGCAAAAGCTCCACTATTTTCATCAATAGCTGGAGTAAGCATCGACAAAGCCATTTGAACACCCATCAACTGACCCGTCATTCCTTCAAACATCCCACCCATCATTCCACCGCCACCACCCTTAACACCGCTTCCAGAACTACCACCAGCAAATTTTTGAACAAAGCCACCCTTAGCGTACTTACCAACTTTGTTCATGCGGTTTAAAGAGCCATACCCAATCTTTTGAGCAGAGCTTTTATTAACAACAAATTCACCGGGAGTAAGCAATGCTGGAACAGTATCAGAACCAACCCCGCCGCCTTCAGCCATTTTTTTAACTAAATCTATATCATAGTTTGGATTTTTAGCAAACCATCTACCAACCTGTGAGGCAAATTTACTTGCGCTTTTACCTTCAGATCCTGCTGTTCGCGTAGCGTCTGTGGGCATGTTTGAAGTTAATCCTTTAAAGGATTTAGCAGCTGTTCCTAGTCCAGAAGCAAAATCAAGAGAGTCATTGATCTGCATTTTACCCTTAGCGCCTTCATATGGAGATCCGGTAAGGGCTAGGGCGCTTTCAAAAAATGCACCTACAGCATTGGCAAAACCAGCCTTGTCCATCATTCCATCAATTTCAGATTGATTTATAGGTGTAGAATCTCGTATATCAGTAGCTAACTCGCTAGCCATTTTGCCAGCTACTGACTCAACCGAATCTCTCATCTCTCTCTCATAGCCTTTAGCCTGCTTGGGATCTAAAGTACTGAATTGTAACTTAACCCTTTTGCCTATGTTTGGAATAGCTTGGTCATATAATTTATTAGTTCCATGCAAAGCGGCTAAACCAATAGTTGGTAATTTTTTGCCACTATTATCTTTAGTCGTCTCGCCATCAAATTCTTCACCTTGTTTGCGCTTGGCTTCATTTTCTGCTCTTGTTGCGGCACCTTTTTCGTTTATTCTTTTTTGTTCTTCAGGAGAAACCTTGGGGGCAACTTTCATCCTTTTTATAGCAGGGGGAGCTTTTGGTCCATATGTATGTCTGTCTTGAGATACCATCCCTCCAGCAGCATACTTATTCATTCCCTCTAGATTACCAGCTCCTAGCTTTGCAACGCTACTTTTACGTATTACGAATTCGCCGGGGGTGAGCATTGCGGGTACAGTATCACGATTACCAGAACCCGGAACTACTCCTCCTCTAGCAAAAGCATGAACTTTGCCACCTTGGGAAAATCCTTTCATATTGCCAGCAAGACCACCCATAAAGCCAGCAATACCTTTGGTGAACTTAACAGCGGCAATCGCTGTTATAATAGGGAGAATAGGTTTTAAGGTATCAGCGACTTTGATTAGAGCAGAGGCTAAAGTCAATGCGCTCGTAGCCATCATCTGGAATATTGGAGTAGCAGTTACGCCTCTTATTAACTCCAAAAATTGTTCTTTAACTTTTATAATCTGTACCGCCAATGCTTGCTGTGCAGTGGCAGCATCTTTGGCTAAAGAATTGCCACCAGCTTGGGCTACATTCAAAGCAGACTGAGCTGTAGAAAATTGTTGAATCAAAGGAATGACTTTACCAATCTGTCTAAATCCACCCAACTCTTCAGCAATCTTGATAAATCTAGTATCACCCTGTTCAAGACCAGCTAACGCAGCGCTCAGTCTTTTAACGGCCTCAAACGGTCCAACAAATTTTCCTTCCATGTCTGTAAGTTCAACGCCAAACTTTTTCATGAACTCAATGGTTTTTGGTCTTTGAATTCTAGTAAAGATAGTACGAAGACCAGTAGAAATACTTTCGGCACTTTCTCGCGTAGTAGATCTTACACTAGTAAACAAAGCGATTAATTCATTGAGATCACCACCAGCAGCTCTAAATACACCACCAGTTCTACGAACAGCAGCAATCAAGTCACCAGACTCTACAGCAAACTGACCAGCGACAGCATTGACAGCGCCAAGTTGTTGTTCTAGAGCCGCAGCTCCTTTGCCAAACTGGTTAAAGATAGCAATAGCGCCTTCAGCGGTTTGAGCGATATTATCAAACGTTGGAGCAAGGTCAGTCATAGCCAAGGTACGCAGGGCAGTTTCTGTTTCTTTGGCTGAGAGACCAGCCTGAGATAGCATCCTACTAACGCTCAAGAGCGAGCCAGAAGCAACACCCAAATTAGTAGATAAACTAGAAACAGTATTAGTTAGAAAAGATAAATTCTGAACTGTTTGCCCTGTGACCTGAGAAATTTTAACTAACTCTCGTTCAAAGGCTATAGATTCTTTGATTGCGCTACTAAGAGTATTTGTAAAGAGACTAACAGCTCTTGTGGCGATTGCCATTGCAGAGAATCTACGTACAGACTGAGCAAAGTCGCTGCCAAGCCCTTTAGCTGACTTGGAAGCTTGATTAAGATTTGAAGATAGTTGCTGTACTTGTTGATTAGCCTTAACAGCTCCCTGCGCATTCAAATTTACAGAGACACCCGAAAGCTGCTTCTGCATTTGAGAAACAACTTGGGATACATTATTGGGAGCTTTTAATTGTAGTTGAGCAGTTAAAACGAATTTAGACACGATAACGTCCTTGGCTATTAACTATCGGACGAAGTAGCCGCCTTTTTCTTAGCAGTTGCTTTCTTTTTAGCAACCTTCTTTTTAGGCACTTCTTCGTCTTCTACGTATTGTATTGAAGGGATATAATTACCATCTTCATCCAATAGATTACCTTCGATATCTGTCCTCTTTCCTGCGTCATTAACATAATAGCCAAATTCGTTTATCCTTCTACCCTCGGTATCTACGGTTTCACCGTCTTTGTTGACTAGAGATAACTCGTCATTAACATACCCCTGATCAGAGAGGAACTTGTTTTCTGGCAAGGTTTTCTCGAAGTCTTTGTCTAATGAATATAACAATTCAGCCATAGCTGTAGCTGCCGCAAAAGCAAACCCAGTATCAGCATTTTCGGAATATTCATCTACACTATTATACACACGATTATCATTTTCGTCGAATGTGCAGCCTGCTACTAAAACGTCAAATTTAGCATTATCTGCCAAGGCTTCAGCAGTGTTCTGCTCTAAGGCCATTTTCTCCGCAATCAAATCTCGCAGTTTAGCTCTGGCAATTCGCATGTCTATAGCAATTTGTTTGGCCTCTGACGCCTTCATCGTCTTTTGCCCTTTATTACCAACATACAGTTTTTTCTCTAGCTGCTGGATATCATTACTCAAGGTGAGCTGTTTAAGATCTTTTTCAGCATTCCACACATTATTTTCATACATAAAGTTTTGAAGCTCTTGCTTAGTCATTATTTTATCCCTAACGCAATCAGTCCACACTTTAGCATGAACCCTCTGCGCCCTAGCGAGTACGCTACTTCCGGGCTTTCTAATGTAACCCTTGACTACGTTATCATCGTCGTCTTTAGCTTCAATTGGTATCCTTTTAGGTTCCTTTTTCATTTAATTCTCCTCTTTGTTATCTACGAAAAAATTTATATCATGAACGTTTGGGTGTAATGATATAGTATAGTCTGACAATTCAGCATCAACATTCCTTAGTTGATGATTTCCTTTGTCTAATATTTCAGATCTAAGATCGTCATATATTCTTTTTAATGACTCCCTTTGTTCTTCAGAAATATTTTCTTGCTCCCATAAAAAACTAAAATGTTTCTCAACACTGCTAAGAGCGCCAATCATAGTTGTTTGTATTTTCTTTTTCATGTTTCTAGAAAGCCTATTATAAGACTTAGCATCGTGAATTTCTTTCCTTCTATTATTATAGTTGTTCATTTATTATGATCCTCAATTATATTATGTATAGGCTTAGATTCGTGGCCCTCATTTAAAATATTAATATCTATGTTGTCTGCGCCTTGAGGAACGAAGACATGTTGAGCATTTGCAGACTTACCTCTATCGCCAGTTAGTGCTTCTGCCTCTTGCTCCATTCTTTCTTTTTCCCTCTTAGCTTGTTGAATTAAAAACCACCCATCAAGCATGTCATGGTTAGCAATCGCTGCGTCTGATGGACAATCTATTGACTCTTGTATATTGTCGTACACTCTGGACCATGTGATTAAGTTTCTTTGATTGATAGTTAAATCATCATCTGGGTTATTTTTTTTAAACAACTTAAAGCCAAACCCCTTGTTAGCCCAAATAGACCTCCAAGTATCACATCTAGCTAAAGATCTGATCAAGGATTCAGAAGCTAAAGATTCTTGCCATATTTCAATGACAACATTCATATTAGCTGGCTTATAAGGTTTATTATTTTTGAAAGTTGTAGCGTGTAGTAAAGAGACTAACTTTTCAGTTTGCGCTATAAATTCACAAGTATTATTAGACATGTGGGATTTTGGAGCAAGTAAATCTTTTAACTTGGCGCGAGTGTTTGTAAGTTCTGCGCTAATAGATTTAATTGCAGACTTGCTAGATCTATTTCGGAACAATCTTTTTTTAAGATTGTCTATAGATTTATTCAAATTTTCTCTAGAAGTATGAAACGATTTCGGCAATAAAGAATTTTCTATCATCCAATGTTCCAATCCTGAGTCTGTCATGATACCACTATTTAGAGACTCATCGTAAGATCGTCTATAGACATTAGCAGCGTCAGACACTTGATCTATAGTAGCTGGCACTATTTTAATATTTTCATATTTAATAGTGCCAACTCTAATAGACTGTATCCAATATTCCTTTTCGTCA
>Ga0181410_1000335_pt1 | contig 21072 bp, 15 predicted proteins | sample 33SPOviralmetaG_FD_130112 | JGI IMG/M metagenome (GOLD analysis project Ga0181410, IMG submission 130112) | Marine viral communities from the oligotrophic San Pedro Time Series (SPOT) site, San Pedro Channel, CA, USA - 33 SPOT_SRF_2012-06-20 | ecosystem: Environmental > Aquatic > Marine > Strait...
GCGGGGGGCGCGTGCCGCCGGTGTGGCCGCGGCGGGCCTGGCGGCGCTCTGCTGTTGGGGGGGGGGCGGGGGGGGGGGGGGGGGGGGGGTTCGTCGTCGTCGGAGGGATCGTTGTCGTGGGGGGCAGCGAGGTTGTCGTCGTAGGCGGCAGGGTCGTTGTCGTACTCGTAGTAGTGGACGTTGACGTAGAGGTTGTCGGCGGGATCGTCGTCGTCGGCGGTAATGACGTAGTGGTCGTGGTGGGCGGCACCGTCGTGGTTGTTGGCGGAACCGTCGTCGTTGTCGTCGTCGTTGTCGGCGGCAGCGAAGTCGTTGTGGAAGTTGTAGTGGTTGGGGGAACCGGGACCGTCGTAGTCGTCGTGGTTGTCGTCGTAGTGGTAGATGGCGGAGCCTCCGTCGTCGTGGTCACCGGGACCGTTGTCGTCGTCGTCGTTGTTGTGGGAGCAACCGTAGTCGTCGTTGTAGTCGTCGTCGTAGTAGTCGATGTCGTCGTAGTCGAGGTCGTCGTGGTGGTCGCTGGAGGGGAGTATCCCTCGGTTGACCAGCTAACGGTTCCTGAGCCTTCTGGAATAACCTCTCCAGATTGCTCTTGGTACGTTCGGAATCTGAGTACATAGTCACCAGCAGGCGGCGTCAGATGCAGCTTCGACCCGTAGCAGTTGTCTTGGTCGTTGTGGTTACCGTCGTCATCGTCGGCAACGATATTGCCGTCGGTGTCCAATAACCTCAGCCACGGGTCAATCGTGGTCGCAAAATCTAAAGGGCACGCCACATTCGAATTGAACGTGACATGCAGCAACGTCTCGCCATCAAGAGTCAGGGCGTGGTCGTAATAAGTTTGGTCGGGTCCAAGGGCGACGCTCGTCAAAGCCTGCGCCGCTGGCGCAAACCACGCTGTAATGTAGAAAAACACCAACAGGGCTTTGCTGGTCCGCCGCCAGGCCCGCACGGAGGGACTTTACCAGACATGGGAAAAGCGAAACAGAAGGGCACCGCCGGCGAGAACGAAATCCTCGAGCTGCTACAGCAGGCAGGGTTTACTGACGCTCACCGCACCGAAGCGTCACGAGAATCGCACGACATCTGGTGCGGCCCGTTCACCGTCGAAGTCAAGTTCCGTAAAGCGTGGGCGCTGTTCGACTGGATACCCAAACTTCGCAAGGTTGCAGGCGACGAGCCGTGGGTGCTGTTCGCGATCCACGGCGACCGCCGCACCGAGAAAGGCCGACACGTCGGACGGGTAGCAGTACTGGACGCAGACTTTGCAGCCGAACTTATGCAGGTCTGGTGTGATACCGTTTCATCCCGTGGACGCAGCGACCGGGCTACTAACAATACTGACGGTCTTGCTCGTCCCTTGGATGGCGTGGTGCTCAAAGCAGTTGCTGCAAATCCAAATTAGGCTTGCTCGAGGCGAAGAGAACTTTGATCGGGTTCGGGACACGCTGACCGATCACGAAGCCAGGTTGCGAGCGTTAGAAGCGCGTTAGACATAAGTAGGTCGAGCAGTAGGCTCAGCCACCCGAGACTTGACCCAAGTACCGCAAGCCATGCACTGAAACCTGCGGTAAGTCATTGTCTTCGTAGCACGCACACCGTTCGATACAAGCGGTCCGCCGCCACACTGCGGGCACGCATCCGGCTTGTTCATCGCCAACGCCACGTTGGGATGGTTCGGAATCCAAGGGAGGAGTTTGTCGTACAATTCCTCGGTCAACCGCACGTCTTGAATGTTGTACTTCTTCATCAACGCCCAAGCCTTGTCGTCGGCCATCATGCAGTCACGCCACAAATCAAAGCCCGTATGCGGCGTCTTTTTGCCGATACCCAACGCCTCGGAAACGTGGGTGAGCTTGTTGGACGGGAACCGGAACTGTGACCGCACTGTCTTCAGCAAGTCAATGTCAACGTGCGGGGCAGCAGGCGGCAGATCAGCCAGCAGAAACTCACGCTGGAGATGCTTTACGTCGAACGCTTTGCCGTTGTAATGGATCAGGGCGTCGGCTGAGGACAGTAGCGCGTGTGCTGCTGCGACCATTGCGTCGTGGCCGTCGTGATGATCCGAATAGAACATCACCTTCTTGGAACCGTGCCACTTCGCAGCAAAGCAGATGACCGAACCGGTCTTCTCGATCTGGTTTAGACCAATGTTCTGGTTCCACAACCCCCAGATGTAACCAAGGTTCGGACTTGTTTCGATGTCGATTACGAGTTTCTTCATATCCACAACCTCCCTGTCGTGTTGTGCATAACTCTACGGCACAGTCAAGATGCGCAGCGTCATGGTGCCTTCCCACCAGTCGCCATCAGCCGATAAATGCTCTGGAGACATCGACATCTGATCAATCACTACCGTGTCAGATCGCGACCCTTCCTGATACGTCACAACCCGTTTAGCGACCATCAACGCACGCAAAGCGTCATACTCGCCCTGCGGATCCTGCTGCACCGCAGCACCCATACCCCTTGAGGACGCCACACGCTTCTTCATCACAACCGGCAACACGATCTCGTCAATACGAGTCGGAGCCGGGAACGCCAACAACTGCCACGACTCAAGGTTCGGGCCAGCGGTCGTAGACGACGAGTCGCGCTCCAACGTGAACTTGACCGTGTACTTGTCCGACAGGGTGTAGTCAACCGTCTTCGGTGCCCGGTCAGTCAACGTCAACACGCTCAGGTCAATGCCGGTGTCGGGCGTGAACGTGACCTTGATGGTGCCTTGTACCGGGGTAGCAACACCGTTGTACACAAGGTCGGCGTCGTCGTACGTTTCGCCTGCTTGCTCGTAAGACTGGCTGCCGGTAACAGCCAACGTAGGCGAGGCACGCACCTCAACCTGTCGCAGCGACTTGTCGAACTGGCTGTTCCAACGCACGTCGCCAACCGTCAACGTGCCAGACGCAACCCGATCGCCTGACGCAGCGTGACCCTGCACGCCGTTCGCAACATCCACAAAGAACGTCTCGCCATCAACACGAGCAACCCACGTCACGTTCCCAGGCGTCGAACCAGTCGACACCACATCGGTTGCCCACGCTGGCACCAGAGTGTCAGTAAACACCGACAGGTCAGCCCGGTACACCTGGCCGTTGCTTGTGCCGAACCACACGAACCGGTCGTCGGTAGCCAACGAGTAGGCAGCGCCACCGTTATCAATAACGGGTCCATAGGTAACGCTTGCGTCTTGGTTCATTGCAGCGACACGCAAACCCTTGCTAGTTGCAACGATGAGCAGCCCGCCGTATGACGTGATGGCGTTGACTGTTTCGCCTCGAGGCAGATCAGCGACCTGCTGCGGGCTTGTGATCGCCCCGTCAGACCCGGCAGCAAGGAAGTACAGCGAGCCGGTGTCGTTGCTGTTAGCGGCTGCGTACAGGCCGACAGGGCCGACGCACACGTCTTGCCAGACGCTGCCGTGGGTCAGCGAGAACGTGGCAGATCCCAACACAGAGCCGTTAGCTGCGAGCTCCTCGATTGTGTTGGCGTCTAACTCAATTAGTCTGCCGCCGACGTACCGGAGTTTGTCTGGCTCGGACGACCCCAGCGACGACGGCTGCGTAGTTGAGCCGATGCCAGTCTTTGCCAGATGACGTGCTGACCCGTACGCAATGAAGATTGACGTGCCGTCAGACGTGAAATCCGTGATGGTTTCTGGCGTACCTAACGCTGTGACGGTACTCCAAGTAGGCGACGCCGTGTCAAAGTTGGTTGCGTAATACAGGTTGGTGCCCGAAGCGACGTACATGTAGTCCGTGCTGCCGCTCGTAAACACCTTCATAATCACGTCGTTGCCAGTGTTGCCCTTGTCCTCACAGATAGGCAGCAGCGACACCTGGCCCTTCGTCCACGGGTCAATGCCCGACGACGTGTAGAACCGGCGACGATCCGAGTCATCGTTATCAAAGTATTCTTGACCGGCACCGTACGACCAGTCAGTCTGCGACCGCACCCAAAACTGGGTGTTTAGGCGCTGCTCGCCCGCCTCGCTTGACGTGTCTCGCTGCTCGCGCAAAGTCGGCACAGTCGTGCGACTGTACCCTTCCGTCTCAATCAAATACGACCGGCCGTCAATCGTGACAGGCAGACGCTCCGCAGCGTGCGCCATCGCTACACCCCTCGGTAGATCGAAGTCTGAGTCCTACCGCCCGAACGGGTCCACGTTGCCGGGTACTGACTGTACAGGCGGGTCGTTTCAGCGTTGATCCGGTCAAGCCGTAGCGCCCGAAGGTCACGCATCGACGCCGACACGGCACCAGACACAACCTCTTCAGCCGAACGCGACGATCCCTGCTCATCAAGGAACTCGCGTCGGATCGGGCGAGACGACATCATCCGCAGCGCAGCACCCAACGCCGGCAGATCGTACGCCTCAGGGTGCAGGCCGGTCGTGGACAAAGCTGTGGTGCCGTCGGTAAAGGTGCTAAACCCGCACTTGTACAGGACACGCACCGTCTGCCCAGGCCACGCATCCGAGTGCAGAATCAAGCCGTAGCCCGATGCGAACGACGACGTGTTGCGGTCGCGACGCAACGCATACTCAGTGATTGCAGGCTCTGACGCCTCCGACCCAGGGTCCGAGTAGGTGACTTGGTAGATCGACAGGATGTCGTCGGTGACGCCGGTTAGGTCGTAGCCGTCCTGTGCTGCGTTGAACGTGACCTCAACGTTCTTGATCTGGAACAGGCCGTGCTGCGGCGACGACAGGTCACGCAGCTCGTGGTTAAGCGCGTCGAGGATCTGATAGGCAGGGAACTTCGGGTTTACGGTGACGAGGTCGCCGTCAGAGTGTGCCGCAGCCTCCGACCCCTTGTAACCCCGCTTCACCGTTGCCAAACCAGCGCCCGACACCGAGAACACATACATAAGCTCTGTGCCGATCTCAATCGTTGCGCCGGCAACCACACCAGGCACAATCGCAGACGGCAACGCAAAGCTCACCGACGTGCTGGACGCATCCAACGCACCAGCAAGCGTCGCCTGTTCCTCTACATAGTCGGTGAGAAGCAGGTCACGCGTCTCGTCAATCCAAGTCTGAGCAGTCATCATTCACCCAACGCATCCCGCACAAGTCCCATGCCACGCTTCCGACCGGTAGCGGTCGAAAACGTCTTGCCAGAGTTTACCTCATGCTTTTCTTCCGCTTTGGCCTCGAGCCGTGCGGCACCGTTAATTGATGGTGGCTGCACACCGTCTTTACGTAGACGCTTGTATGCGTCCATGTCAGCCACCTTCTCCTTCTCAGCCTGTTTTGTTGCCTCAAGGTCGATGATGTTGTTGCGTGACGGGACTGCTGACGGCGACACATACGGCATGCCCAGCATGCGACCCATCACCGCACCGCACTCCAAGCAGTGCATGTCAGGATCGTCTTTGAATCCATGCACCGTTTCTTCAACAGCACCACACACTTTGCAGCGGTAGTCGTACCTTGGCATTAGCGAACCTCCACGGTAAACCCAGCGCCAACCAGCGCATCCAATTCTTGTGATGTTAGATCAGTCGGTGATTCGTGCCCACCTAACAACGTGCGACTAATCGACGTAGGGTCGCCTGGCTGACGGGTCGTAACTGCACCGCTAGTCAGAATGAACACGTTGCGGCCACGAGGGCCTGGAGTGCGGAACCGTGCCAGACGGCGAGCAGGGTCGTTGGTGTGGTACGGCACCACGTCAATCTGCGGCAGAATGTTCTCGGTAGTTGGCACATAACGCATCGAGATGTCCAGCGACGGGACCGTGCTTGAGCCGTTGATCTGTGACGGCGCAACCGACACGCCCGTACCTTCGGTAACTGCCGAGTCAGGGACTGTTACAGTCGCAGCAACAGCCGCAGGTGTAACCGTAACACCAGTGCCTTCGGTGACGGTCGGGTCTGGAATGAGTCCAGAAACGGACACGGTAGCAACGTTGACTGTGACACCCGTGCCCTCGGTGACGGTGACTGCGGGTAGTGCTGTTGTGCCTGTAACCGTGCTGGCCTGAACCGTGATAACAATTTCGACGGTGACAGCCGGTGTAGTTGCTGCTGTAGCAATAACACCAGGGGTAACGGTGACGCCTGTGCCTTCACCAACGGTAACAGCCGGGACGCTCGAGCTCGTTGCAATGACCGCCGGCGTAACGGTGACGCCTGCGCCTTCGGTGACGGTAACTGCGGGTGCTGTTGAGGTGCCTGCGATGACGGCAGGGGTGACGGTGACGTTGACTACGACTGTGCCGTCGTACCTGAGTAGGTCTTGACGGTAGTCGTTGGATGACCGGTATGCGGTCATAGGGCTATGCCGCCTCTAGGTCAACAACCCGAGTACGCAAGTCTTTGACTGCCAGCACAAGCAGCGACAGGTAGGCCGTCTTGTTGATACCGGTCAGGAACGAGTCGCCCAGCTCTTCGCCCTCAAAGTTCGCACCCTTCACAGCGAGGAACGGCGAGATGGCGTCCATGTCCTCAGCGAGCGGACCAATCTCGGGGTAGCCCGGTGAGTTCAGGCGGTTCCACAACTTCGGCACCACGCTGTCGATCATGTCGGCGGTGAGGTGCGTGCCGAGGTCGGCGGTGATGTTCTCCTTCTCGGCGGCAAGCGAGGAGTTGCGCTTCAGCATGTAGGTGCCGAAGCCAGTCGCAGCCCACTCAGCATCGTTGCCCGTTCCTGTCGTTGGAACGCCGAAGTAGTTTTCACCCGAAGGGACATACACGCCGCCGTTTAAGATGGTGAATACCGTGTCGTTGCCCGCCGAGAACGAGATTTCATTTGTGCCGCTGCGGTACATGCCGAGGTCGGTGTCCGAGTCGAACGAGAACGTCGGTGCGGCTGCCGACCCGTTGTTGCCCTTGAACGCATCGAAGTTGTAGACGTCGCCGGAGTCGTCGCCACGGATACCGAACGAACCGATGCGGACACGTTCAGCACCACCCGTAGCAATACCGAGCGAGTCAGCCGCCTGCCTGAAGATGCCGGTGTTCGTATCCGACTGGAAGTTGATTGCTGGGTCAGCAGCCGAGCCGTTAGTGAAGCGAACTTCGCCCTTGAACTGAGAGTTGCCGCTTTGGTCAATGTGGAACCGACTCGCTAGCCCACCACGGCTTGTGCCGGTGAAGAAGTCGAGGTCATATCCGCTAATGATCGACAACGCCGGGCTGTCGCTGCCGAGATTCGTAAACGCAGCTTCGGCGTGGTTCGATACGCCAGAGTCGATAATGGTAAACGCACGGTTCTGACTGGCGACTTGGAAGTTGCCAGCAGGCCCGTTCGTGCCGATGCCGACTGCGCCAGTCAACCCGATCTTGTTCTCGGACGTGTCGAGCAGAATCTGACACGACGAATCGTTGCCGCCTCCTCGAATGTAAACGTCGCCAGACGAGCCAGCAGAAACAAACGTGTGCCCTCCGTCTGACATAATGACGTACTCGTCACCGCTTGCCTCCGCCATGCCAGCAGTACGAAGACCAACATAACTAGCAGAGAAAGTCTGCCCAAGAACGATGCCGCCGTCAGCACCGCCCGACTGCGCCGTAAAATGCCCAGTCGAACTCGTATCACCATTAACCGTCAGGCCAGTAACCGTCGGAGTAGTCGTCCAACCAGACGTACCTGAACCAGTACCAGCCAAGACTGAATTAGCAACAGCGTTTGAATCGCCAGTACCAACCTTCGTTTCCAACGCAATAATCGCGCCAGAATGATTTGTGTGTACGACATCATGCTCAAACCCAGAGTCATCCATTTCCGTCGAAGACGACGGCGACGGTTGCTGCGTGCCTGAATCAAGCGACCCTGGATAGTTTGTAGCCATCAGTCTTCCTCAGCAGCCTCCTGCGGCTGCGACAACTTCGCAATCTGCACCGCTTGCACGGCGATCTCGAAATGCAGGGGGTACCGTTCCCGGATCACCTGCATTACCTCCTCAGCAGTTATTTCCATTAGCCCTCCAAGGCTTCAAGTCGAGTAGTTAGATCAGCAACTTGGGTACGAAGGTCTTTGACTGCGAGAACAAGTAGCGACAAGTACGTCGTCTTGTTGATACCAGTCAGGAAGGTCGTGCCGTCTTCGTTGTAGCCGTGCGCGCCGAGGTGCGGCGAGATGGCTTCCATGTCTTCAGCGATCGGGCCGATCTCAGGGATGCCAGGGCTGTGGATACGGTTCCACAGTTTTGGCTCCACTTGGTCGATCATGTTTGCCGTAAGCTCGTCGCCAGGGTCTTGGATATTTTCTTTCTCGCCCCGAAGCGAACTGTTGCGCTTTAGTTCGTAGTTACCAAACCCGGTAGCTACCCACTCGGCGTCGTTGCCCGATCCAGTGTTTGGGAAGGCAAAGAAATCAACGCCGTTTTCCAAGTAAAACAGTTCATTGCCGATTGCTACTCGTTTAGCGCCATTGGTTGCGAAATTAATTTCGTCGGTCGCGCCGAGGTACATGCCGTTGCCCTCATCGCTGTCAAACGTAAACGTCGGCGCAGCAGCAGACCCGTCATTGACCTTCACCAGGCCGTTGATGTCAACGTCGCCGTCAACAATCAAATCGTCGAGCGTGCCAACCGACGTAATCGCGTCTTGAGTAGCAGTCGTCAACGTGCCCGCAAGACTCGTAGCCGACAGGGTGCCGTTGCTGGCGTTGTAGGTCAACGCAGAAGCGTCTGCGAGAACAGCTTCGCTACCTGTGCCATCCGTTGCAAGCAACGGAAACAGCGTTGCATCTGATCCTGCATCAGCAACAGTCACAGTCGAAGCCAAAGTGGCCGTTGCAGCGTTGCCAGTGCATGACGCAGAACTGCCGCTGGCATTACCAGTCAACGCACCAACAAACGTCGTAGCAGTCAACGTCGCATTGCTAGCGTCGTACGTCAGGCCAGCATCAGTTTCCGGCGTAAGGCTACCCGTAGCACTTTCAAACAACGCCGGGAAACACGTTGCATCAGCCGTGTCCGTAACAACAACCTTGGTAACAGCGTCGTCGTGGATCTTGGCTGCTGTTACCTGATCGTCGCCGATCATCGCAGTACTGACCGTCGCCCAACCAGACGTGCCCGAACCAGTACCCGTCAACACAGTGTTCGCAGCCGGAGCCGAAGACCCCGTACCAACCTTCGCCTCAACCGCCTGAACAGCATCACCGACGTTCTCATGCAAATCCGAATGCGACGGATGACCCGCAGTCGAATCACTCAGCGCCGTACCAGCAGCAGGCTTAGAATCGCCGCCAACCGTTGCAGCATCATCAGCAGAAGTAGGAAAGTTAGTAGCCACGAGTCAACCTCACGGGGTCAGATCAAGAGTGAAAATGCCAGACGCGTTAAACGTCAACACAAAGTCACCAGCAGACGACGACTTGTCTGCACCAAAATCGATGTAACAAATCAGCGGGTCGTTCGTCAGCGAATCGTCGTACACCACAGCCGCTCGAGCCGTGATCGTTGACGACGCCCACGTCAAGTTGGCAGCATCAAACGTGATCGTGCCGCCCGACTGGGTCAGGGTCACCGAAGACAGCGACTTGCCGCCGGCGTCATAGCCAGTGCCAGACACCTCGTTGGTGACATCCGACTTGAAGTCGTGCGTCCCGAAGTTAGGGGAGTAGGACGATGTAACCAGCATGACCTTGAACCGGTCAGCGGTCGTGTCGTCCAGATCAAGGGCAAGATCGTTCTTCAGTGCGTTAAGGAACGTAATGCCATAAAGGCCGCTAGCCATTACTTCTTCTTCTTCTTCTTAGGCATCGGCTTCGCAGCCTTCTTGCCAATCTTGCTGTAAGGCTTACCTTTAGGCATAACAACTCCAGACAACGTGAAAGAGGGGCCGGGCCACGCACCCGACCCCCCTTAACACTACACCATCAACACTTATCAGTTAGCGCCGATGCTGGACGAGGTTTCGATCCGCTGGAGCGAAGCCTCACGGAAACGGTTGTAACCGACCAGGTGGTACCAGCCGACCGTCTGGAAACGACGGAGGCTGTCGGTCACGGGACCGAACACGACGGACGGGTTCTCACCGAAGCCAGCGCCACGGCTGTGAGCCTTAGCGAGAGCCTGCTTACCGCAGATAACGGTGTTGTAGCCGTCCACGTTCGACGCACCGTCGTTGGTGCCGTGGTCAATACGGGGCGTCTCGATGAAGTCCACGCCGCCGAAGGTGCCGATGCTGCCCATGCGGACACCAGTGCCATCCTGACGGATCTGGTACTGAATGATGTCAGTAACAGCGGTGTCTTCACGAAGGTCGAACGACACGTCCGGGTGGATGAAGCCGACGTACACGCCGCCGTCCATCGTCGGAGCCGAGTCGCCACGAAGCGCAGCAACAGCCTTGCGGATCAGCGACGCCGTGATGGTGTCGCCGGCAGCAAGCTCGCCGGTAGCAGTCGCATCGCCGCCATAAGCAACGTTAGAACCGCCAACAAGGACAGCCTGAACGATCTTGTCGATCGAGTTGCCCATGTTGTAACCGATGATGTTTGCAGCATCAGCATCCACGTTGAGGAACGAGGTGCCACGAAGCTTCGCCGTGGTGGTGACAGCGTTGCCGTACTCGGCAAGGGTCACGGTAACGGTCGAGTCGCCAAGGGCAACAGCGGTCACATCCGAAGTCTCGGTCAGGGCCGAGACGGCCTGCGAGAGATCGTTGTAGATGTTGAACTGGACAGCAGAGCCAGGGTGCGACTGGTTGGTCGACTTAACGTCGGCAACCATCTCGAACATCGGCTGGCTACGCAGCGCGAAGTAGGCAAGCTGTTCAAATGCAGTGGTATCTGAAGATACCGAAGAAGCCTGAGTCAAGGCCATGATTGGGATTCCTTCCCATCAGGCCCACCTCAGCTACATCAGACTGCTGCGTTCCAAGTGTGGCCGTGAGCTTCCATCAGCTCTCGCAGTTCGTCAGGGTTATTTGTCTGACGAATCAACGTATCGAGTTCAGGATTGGTAACAGGGCCAGCATCGTCAGCCGCCATCGCGATTCGCTGCTCAGCCCCATAATCAACCTGGGGTTGCTGCGCCTGCACCGGCTGTCCGGTGAGACCCAGTTCGGCAGCTTCTGCACGAATAGCGTCCGCAGTCATTTCGCCGTCGTAGCCCCGTATGAAGTACTGACCCTGCTTTGAGTTTGGGTCAACACCTGCATCTCGGAACGATACTTCGCGCTGCAACTGCGCCAACTGTGCGACAGCTTCGTCTCCGGCCTTAGCCCGAGCTTCCATATCGCGTCGCCAGTTTGGCTTCGATTCTTGGCTAACAGAGTCTTCAGCCTCGGTGGGCATTTCATCTGTCATATGTCACTCACCTTCGATACGCGTCTACAACGGTGGAATGCAGACGGAGAATGGATGGAACAGCTCACCCCGTATGGGGGCCGATCCATCCATGATGTTAGGCGCAGTTTACAGGGTGCGTCAAGTGGCCCGACCAAGACCGGACGCACCGGCCCCAGTCACAAGCGTGCCCATCTGCCGGCGGCCACGCTGCTGCCGCTGCTGACGCAAACGAGCCACCTCAGCAGTCGCCTCAGAATCCAGCCCGAACTCGGCTGCGGCCAGCTCAGAAGTCGTCACAGCCTGCTCTTCGCCCAGAAGCTGCTGCGTCACCGCTGCCTGCCCCTGGAGCCGCTCAGTGACCTCTCGACGCTGCACACCAAGATCAGCGAGCCGTTCCGCAGTCTCCCGCTCGAAGCCGCCGCCAAGCGTTCCCATCGCCGCAGACGACAACCCGGCAGCTTCCATCTGCAACCGCTGCTCAATAATGCCCGTGCCTCGTTCAGGGTCTAGGTAGAACGCCAACAATTCGCCGTCGTTCTCCACACCGATCCCATACAAGTCTTGCAACTGGGTTTTCAGGTTCGGGTCGATTGACTGGACTGCTGCTGACGCCATCGACACGCGCTGCGTCATCTCGGCCTGCGAGATGTCGTTGCCGATGAACGCTGCGAGGTCGTCAGGCGAGTCGTAGAATCCCTCAGGGATCCCAGCAGTCGCCATGGTTTGCCGGTAGCTGCGCTCAAGGCTGATGTATTCGGCGGGGGAGATCGCTGGCAGTCCTGCGTCGGTTCGCATCTGCATGCCCTTGAACCGTTCTTGGAACGATTCCGATTGCCGCAGACGCAGCACGACAGCCTCGGTTGATGACCCGTCGATCAGCATGTTGTATGCCTCGCTGGTCAGGGCTTCCAGGCCGTACTGTCGCAGGGTGTCTCGGATGATCTCGACGGCGTCGCGTGCGTCCTGCTCCTCTTGAGCAGAGATCGCAAGGTCGTCCTCGGTTACGTCCATCGGGGGAATGTCACTCATCAGGCCACCTCACCAAACGTGCGTCCGATTGAGAACGCCAACGCCCTTGCAGAATCTGTACCCTGCGACGACTGCTGCCACTCATCCAAGCCACGCACATACTTACGGACCTCGCCCAACGTCATCGGACGAGCCTCATCAGTCCCCGTATCAGGGATGTACTGGATCACGTCACCGAACTCTTCGTACAGATCGACGTTCGGACGGTCCAGCATCCGTTCAATCTCGTACTTGTACGGAGCGAAATACTGCTCAGGCGTCACGTTGGCGTTCAACGCGTTCTGCAACTGCGGGTAGTTTATTGCAGCCTGCTCCTTGAACATCTGCTCAACACCCTCAGCGGTTTGCGTGCCGACGTAAATGTTCTGGGCGTACTCGGCAGCAATAGTTTCGTCAATCGGCGTGAAGTACCGCTTCGACATAGCAACAATCTCATCACGAGCCGCAGCAAAGCTAGACGCTGAAACCTCAGCAGCGTTGAATGCCGACTCGGCAACCAGCATTCCACGGATAACTTCGGAATCCGTTTCTTCGCCTTCACGGGTAATTTTTTCAGCCAAATCACGAGCACGAGTCGGGTCCAACTGGAACCCGAGGAACTGCGCTTCTTCACGCAACAGATCCAGCACCGGCTCGAGGTACTCGGTCTTCTGCGGTTCCGACATATCTGCGGTGAGCACGTCGTACTCGCGCATTCGAGCGTCAGTGTTTTTGAACCAGTCGGTTTGTTCCAACAAGCCACGGACACGGGTCGGTGCCGTAATGCCTTGGTCCACGATCACATCAAGAACATTCTTAACGGTCATGGCGTTCGGGTCGTCTGCTGCGACTACCTGGCCGTCTGCTGTCAGGCCGACTTGCAGTTCGCTGCGGTGTTTCTGAAGGAAGAACGAGAACCCGCCGAACTGGCTTGCGAGAAGCGCCTCGACTTCTGCTTGGTTGGCGTCACGGATCTGTGCAGCCGACAGGCGAGACGGGCTAGGGTCGCCACGGTCGCTACGGTCAGTCTCTGGTGTAACGGTTGAACGACCACGCAAAGCCGGGTCCGACGCAGCCTCTTCGCCAGCAGTAACACCACTAGAAGGCGAAACGGTTTCCGCTGGAACGGTAGAACGACCACGCAAAGCCGGGTCCGACGGACCCTGAGAAACCAGATCAGCCGCAGGCGTCTCAGGAGCAGCAATCGGCAACTGGCTTTCATATTGCGCCTTATCGCTGGCATCCCCCGCTTGGCTAAACACGTGTCGTCCAAGTCCGCTTGTTTCTGACGGAGGAACAGAAATCGGGTCACGCGACGGAACAAAAACGTTCTTCGCCCGCTCTAGCCGCTCAATCCGACGGGTCACATCAAACCGGTCATCCAGAACGTAACGCTGCAACACTTCGTTTAACAAATTCACCTGAGATGCCGGGGGCAACGGGTCTGGCTGCTTGCCCTTTGTGTCAACCTCGCTGATCGACGCACGCAAAAGGTCAACGTCTGCTTGCAGACGCTCAATGTCGGCGTTCACAACTTCAGCTTCCCGAAGAGCAGTCTCCATCGCTGCTTCGATCTCAGGGCGCTTTTCTATGCTGCGAGCAACGTCTTCAAACGCACTTTGCAATTCGCTAACCGGAATATTTGCGCCGCCCGTAATGTCGCTGTACACCCCACGGTCCACAGCCGCTGCATTAAACAACTGAACGCCACTGTAAATACGAGAAGTGCCAACCTCAAAACTGCCCAACTTAAAATCCTGAACCCTGATCTTTGTATCAGGGTCAATCAAGTCTTCGACAGAAACACCTTCGTCGGCTCGACCGCCAACAACAAAAGCGCCGCCTTCATTCAGCGATTCGACAAAACCTGTTAACCCGATGAACAACTGCGCGTTCGGGCCGCTTAGTTCCGCACCAACAATGTCGCCTTGTTTAGCTTCAAGCTCAAGCTCATCGCGACGCTGAGCTTGACGGTCGATTTCGTCTTCAAGAATCGAGAATGTGCCAAAAATATTGCGTTCCAGATCAACCTCTGGAGCAACAGTACCTATTCGATTCACCATTATCGTCCCCGAATCCCCAACGCCTGCATCAACACACCAGCAGCACCAGCGTAATCCATCGCTTTAGCCTCCTCAGGAGCCTGCTCTCGAGCAAACGCCTCCGCACGAGCACCCACACTGATCCCAGTCGCACCCGACGCTTGCAACCCATGAATCATCTTTACAAACGCCTGCTGCTCTTCGGGAGTCGCCATACGGCCGGTCACCGACGCAGTGCTCTTCTTTGCAGCGTCCATCAACGCAACCGGATCAATGTAGTTAATGACACGGCCACCGCCCGAACGAGCCTCAGCCTTCTTGTCAGCCATCAACGCCCGGAGCTCTTCTGGCGACCGGCCAGAGTTCTGCATCAGCACATCAAGGAAATCGGTGCCAAACCCAAACTCTGCCTGTTCCTCAGCCAAGTCAATGGCTGAATTGACGCCTGATGTCAGAGCTCCAGGCCGGAACTGGTCGTTGTCATCGAAGTATGAGTCGTAGTCGCCGATGCCGACAGTCATCAGATCGACGGCAAGTAGCGCCATGTCTTCTTGATCAAACCCGGTGAAGTCAAGGTCTGATCCGTAGATTGGGTCTGGTTCTTCGCCGTACTCAAGAATAAACGATGTGCGGCCAGGCGGGCGAAGGCCGGTAATGGTTCGTACTGGTTCGCCGTAGCCAATAACAGGGTCGTTGGGGTCCTGCAAGCCGCCGTACTGACGTTGGTAATTAGCAAACTCTTGTGCAATGCCGTTCATAGCAATCCCTCGAAAGCGTCGTCCTGCACGAACGATTCCCGATCAAGCCTATCGCGTTCCAAAAAGCGGTCGTAAAGAGGCGAAAACTGCGGACGCATCCCCAACTCTTCCTTCTTTGTTTCCCAGAACGTCTGCAAGTCTTCGTTTGAGTTTGCACCGATAGAGTCTGAGCCGCCGGCAGCGTCACGGGTCTGCAACTGCCGTTGCACAAACATCCGCAACTCGAAGTATTCAATCAGATGAACGCTTGAGGGGCGCTGCATGATCTGCGGGTCTTGCAAGCCAACAGCAAACCCTTCCACGACAGCTTTCGTGCGGCGAGCCGAACGAGTGAAATCGCGTTCTTGCTCTGCCCATTGCGGGTACTGCAACGCCAACTCTGCCTTCTTGGCTTCTTGAAACGCAGCTAACGGACGCATGTGCGCCGAGTTCAGCGAACCTGACATGCCGGCAGCAATCGCCTCGTCCTGCTTGCTACGCACCAAGTCGCGCAGCTCCGTGTAAGCACGCCACCCCAAATCGGCCTGCGTATCACCAATCGCCTCTAGCGGCGTCTTACGTTCACGACGGGTCTGGTCGCTGCCAGGAGACAACTCCATGTTCTGCTGACGGCGATACGTCGCCTGCGAGAACACCATCTCCTCATCAGCCGCACCAACGCCACCAGTAATCCACGCACCAACCTCAGGATGCGCCTGCACCAGATCCTGATGCCGCATGTAGTTCTCTTCCGCATCAATCGACGCAGCCACACCATCGTTCAGCTTCGTCATGCGGGCAGTCAACGCATAGAAGTCCTCGCCGTACTTGTCGAGGAACATATCGTTGCCGATCAGCGTGCCGTGTTCCCGCTGAAGCTTCCGAGCTTCCTGCACCAACGGTTCGTACGGCGACAGCAACGTCGTCGAAGTAGGCGAGAACAGGCCGGCAGCAGCACGGAAGATAAAGAACTGGCCTGCACGATCGTTTGCGAGTTCAACCGCAGCCTGCACCTCAAGGTCGTTGTTCCAGTCAAGCGGTTCGCCAGCAGCAGACCGCTCAACAACGATGTCTTGGAACATGCGCTGCACAAGCCGTTCCTTGCTTTGCGACTGGGTGCCGTAATCCAGAAGGGCTTTACCCCACGTCGGCAAGTTGCCGATAAACGCACGTTCCAAGAACCCGCCCTCAGGATGCCCGAACGGGAACATAAACCCGAACGTCTCCTCAAGACTCGGGTCGGCCAGGATTGCTTCACGAACCGGAATAGTAATAAGCGGACCGAACCCTGGAACCGGGGCCTGCACAACCGTGTTCAGGCCGTCTTTCGAGAACCGGACTGTAGCGTTCTGGTCACGCAACGACTCGGGAATCAACAAGTTCCGCATCGCCGGCGACATTGCTTCGAAGATCGTGGTTTCGTTGCCGTCCTCATCGAACGCAGGACCAAGCGGTCGGAACGCCAGATAGGTGCCGGTGACGTTGCCCTCGGCGTCTTCGGTCGTAATTTCGCTAATGCCAAGTGTTTCGGCGTCCCACGGCTTGCGGTAGATACGCACAGCGTTGCCGACAAACGTCGGGTTCTGCACAGCCAGCCCCGACCAGCGGCCAATTACTTCTTGCCACGCGTTGAAGAACGGCATTGCGTTGCCGACCATTTCGCTGATACGAGTGTTTTCAGCTAGGTCGTACATCAACTCACGCACTTCCAACAACGCTGCGTCTCGAGCCTGCTGCTCAATCTCGTTGATATTGCGCTGCGACAACCGCACCGCTCCGTCGTCGTCGGCAAGCAGTTCAATGCGGCGGCGAAGCTCACGTTCGTACTTGACTCGGAACATAGGGTTACGGGCCAATTCGTCGGTCGGCAGCGTGCCGAGCATTTTGAACAGGCTTTCGGCGTGTTCTGCTGCGCGTCCGGTCATGTTTCGACGGGCAGAACTTGTATGCGACAACGGTTCGGGGCTGGTTGCCTTTGCGAAGTTGTCGTAGCCAGCGTCACGCGTTTCTTGAATGCGCTGGTTCAACGACTTGCCAGTATCAAAGCCGGCATCCGGCGACTTCAACGAATCTGTTACTGCTTTCCACGGCACGATCTCGCCTGCCTGCGCCCGCAAACGCAGATCAGCAAACTGGCCCGACGGCAACACCGTCTCATACTCGTCAATGATCCGACCGGCCATCTCTCCGATGCCGCCTTCTGGGATGCTGCCCGTCGGCGTGTTGCTCAAGCTCCGCAACAACGGCTCATCGTTCTCCAACAGTTCCGTCAACTTCTGCCTACGCACCACCACGTCATCGTTCGACCACACCACTTGGTAGAACTTCTGGTCAATGTCGCGTGACGTGTACTGGTTCATCATGCGTTCCCACTGCGTCGAGATGTCGCCATCTTCCAACGCATCAAACACACGCCAATCAACGTCCTGATAGCGCTCCAACTGCCGTTGAGCGTCAGCACGGGCACCCGAGTACACCGCCGACTGCGACCGAGAGGCCGACACGTTCGCACGAATCTGCTCCTGATACCGGGGGTCGTCACCGAAGGCGTTGCGGAACGTCACGCCACCGATGTTTACGCCGCCAATACCAGCCTGCTGCATCAACTCTTCAGCAGCATCAAACGCGTTACGGACATCGCTAGCGCCATCAACCTCACGCTGCACAAGATCCTCAATGTGCGAGGCGTCGTCCTGCAACTTGCGGATTGCAGCAAGGTCGCCGCCGTCAGCGTCCGTAATTTGACGCAGCATCAACTCGGCTTCGTTACGCAACGCCCCCGCATAGTTCAACGCAGCCTTACGCTCCAACGCCTGATTGATCCGGCCACGCTTACTCATCAGCGACACAAACCCGTACGCAGCACCCAACGCCGGGTTACCCATCAACAGGCCGACACCGCCGCCCTTCAACGCAGCGTTGCGTCCTAGCCGGCGCAGATTCGATCGCTTGCCAGCCTGGTTGCGGTACGCCAACACCTTCTCACGGCTCAACTGCCTCACAGCATCCTTAAGCCCTTCGGGGCCAGCCATCTCGTACAATTCAAACAGCGACAGCGACGAAGCTCGAGTTTGCAGGGGAGCGGTTGGGGTTGCGGCAAGCATTGAGCGTGGTTCGATGCCTAGCGTCAACGCTGATTGGTAATCTGCTGATGCGATTTCGTCTGGTGTCCAGCGGCCGTACGTCAACGACTCGAGGTAGCCACCTCCGTGGCGCATGTCTGTGATGCCGAGGTTTGTTGGCACATGCATAAGGCCGATGTCGCGTGCTGGATTCTCGCCTGCAACAGAATGCAAGATGTTGCGCGTGGAATTCGAAGGCGTCCTTGCAAGCTCTCTGCTTCCTGCTCGTCCGAACGCCATGTTCAAAATTGCTTCGTCCGAAGCGTTAAGCAAATTGGCTACGTTTCCTTGCGTCAGAAACGAGTCGCCGTAAGTGAACTTGCTTCGTTCAAGCACCTTTGGGTCGAGCAAAACTGTTGCTTCGCCGTAGGTGTTGACGCCGGTCATAGCGATGGCGTCTCTTTCTTTTTTAATAAAAAGTTGTTTTGCTTTGTCTGTCAGATTGTCAAACGAAAACGAAACATGCGAAGCCATTAACTCGTCAACACGGTCACCCCAGGCAATCCGGTCAGCGTCACTAGCCAACTCGTCAAAGCCAGAAACTCCGAACTCGTCAAGCAGCACCGGTTTGACTTCTGTGTTGTAAATATTGACGAGTTCTTCTTGGTTCTTGAACCGTTTAAAGTTGCCGCCTCCAGTCGGCACACCATCAGCTCTTGCAACAACAGAACCAAAGTCCCTTGTAATGTACTCACGGGCTTGCCGCACATACGCGCCAGGGACAACGACACCAGACGACGGTCGCAGTTCTGGAGCAAGGTTTGCTGGAGTACCAATCCCTGCTTCGTACTCTTGACGAACATCAAATGTGCTGGACGCTAGTTCTGAACCTTGATCGTGCGTTGTCTTGTAAACGCCGGACGCTTTAACTTTTGGAACAGTGCCAGGATCCATTGCTACTGCAATGCGAGTATCTGGATCGTTGATGATGTTGCGGAACGCACGGATAACGTCTTGTTCGATCTGAGCAATCGGCGTGTTTCTGACGTAATCTAAAATCTTTTGCTCGCGCGCAAGATCAATTTCAAGCTTTCTGTAGCCATCGGTTACCCGTCCTTGATAAATGTTGTCTCCGTAATTAACCATTTCTTGCATTTGGTTGCGAAGAATTGCGACGGCGTTTTCTAATTCGGAAACAATATTGGGGGTTTTAATGCCTCCGTCAGCTATTGGCGCGCCTCGAAGCATCCGTTCCAGATTGGCGCTCTCATACTTTTTGGAAGGATTGTTCAGTTGCATGCCATTAGCGTTATGCCACTCGATCTGCTCCTCCAGCGACAAATCCTCAAAGTCCCAACGGCCACCAGCTTCCTCAAGCGCCTTGATCGTCGCGTTCGTCTCAGCAAACTCAACCGTCTTCTCAGAAGGCGCAGACGCCGACACCCTGCCGGCCTCCCGCTGCGTCGCATCGCCCTGCTCCGACAACACCTTCTGCTGCTTCTTCAACTGCTCCCGCTCAGCCTTCACAGCATCAGGCATGTCAGCAATCCGACCATGCTCTTTCAACTGTTCATCAAGACGAGCCGTAATCTCATCCAACTGGTCGGAAACAGTCCGAACGCCGGTCTGCTCACGCAAGATACGAGACAACGCCTCAACATCGGTTGCATCCGCAATCCCGTCAAGGTTGTGCAGCGCAAACGCACGACGCAGCTCAGGGAACGCTGTAACAAGGTTGCTCGCCGCCGTCAACGCACCCATGTCAGCCATCGCACGCAACTGCTCGTCCATGCCGACACGCATCGGCCAGGCAGGCCGCAACAACATGCTACGACGCCACGCTTGCTGCGGACCTTCCAGCACCGGCCGCAGCCGCTTCATTGAACCTCGAGTCGCGTCGCCGACGGTCACAGCAATCTTCTGCGCGCCGCGACCCTTGCGGGCCTGAGCTAGTTCGACCTGGCGCTGCACAATGTCGTAGCGGGGCTGCACCATTGAGGACTTGACCTGCGACGGCGACATGCGGTGATGCAAAACGTAAGTAGCACCGTCCTCAGCTTGCTTGCGAACTGTGACCGTAAAGTCAGCGCCGTCCTCGGTCACACCAATCGTGCGAGCCTTCTCGCTTTCAGTCATCCACGCAATCTGCTGCTCGTTGTACGAATCAGTCAATGCACGCTTCGTCTTGTCGATCCCTTCGATGCCGGAATCCCGCAACAGATCATCAAGTCGGTTGTTCAACGTGCGGACAGTGTTTTCATACAACACCGACATGCCAGCAACATCGTTTTGCATCTTCAACGCCTGGAACGACGAAACCAGCCGACCAGCTTCCTGCGCGTCAACAATCTTTGCGCCGCCGACGTTGATACGTTCAGCCTGTGTCATCACGCGCTCAAACTGGCGAACCACCGAAGCGTCGTTAAAGAAAATGATTGACTGCGGAACGCGTTCAGTTAGAACTCGAACAGCGCGCCCGTATGCGCCGCCCAACGCGCCGCCGACCGTGTTCGGGTTAGCAAACTCGCTAACAACATACCGGTCGCCTTGTTGCTCGAGCACCTCAGCGTGCCGACGCAAAATGTTGTCAAGCCTGTTGCCCCACGGCGTCTGGGCTAAACCCAACGTAGTGCCGTAGATGTCTTTGCCTGCGCCAGCAATGCTTTCAAGGGCTGCGAGCGTTTCGTCTGCGTGTTCCGCAGCGTGCGACGCAAACGTCGTTGCTTTGTGCGTGCCTAAGTAACGGTTGAGGCCGTTGTCAAAATCAAGGGATATCTGTTGTGACTTGAACAAGGCTTCTCGGAACTGCGACATCACAGCCCAGTCCGTTTGCTCAGCTAGTTCACGGAACTGAGCTGCGCCTACAGCGTCGCCCATCTTCGGGTCGTCTAGCGCCTTTCGAATTTCTGCCCAGTTATCGCCCTGCATCACCTCACGAAGTTTGTTGGCCTCGCCGGCGACCTCCTCAAGAACCCGAA
>Ga0181410_1000339_pt1 | contig 21001 bp, 25 predicted proteins | sample 33SPOviralmetaG_FD_130112 | JGI IMG/M metagenome (GOLD analysis project Ga0181410, IMG submission 130112) | Marine viral communities from the oligotrophic San Pedro Time Series (SPOT) site, San Pedro Channel, CA, USA - 33 SPOT_SRF_2012-06-20 | ecosystem: Environmental > Aquatic > Marine > Strait...
AGAGAAAAGGAAAAAGTGTGCTCTTCCGATCTGGGGGAAAACGCATTATTTTTTTAGTCACAGCTTACAAGTATTAAGTTTATTTAAGATAGAAAATGGCAAAAGTAAGAAAAGAAACAAAATTCAACGAAGTTAAGCATAAATACAAAAAAACCAGCATTGGTAGGCGAAAACTAAAGACTTCAAGCATGAATAAGTCAAAAAGGCGTAGATTGTCTAAAAAATTGGTCAAAAAGTAAGACATGGCACAACCACAACAACAACAATCTATACCTACAGTAGATTATTTACAGTTAATGAAGCATCAGCAGATTATTGGTGGTAAAAATGGCTAATCAAAAGGAAGTTGGCGAACATTTAGGCTTAACAAAACAGTATATTTCTAATTTAGTATCACAAGGCATACTGCCAAAGGGCATTGGTCGTGGTGGTATGGACATGGATGCTTGTCGTAAAGCCTACATACAATACCTAAGAGAAAGAGCAAGATTGCATTTAAAAGATGTACCTAATGACATAAACGAAGAAAAGCTAAGACTTACAAAACATCAGGCAGATCATAAAGAAATAGAAGTAGCAGTATTATCAAGTAAATTAGTACATTCTGATGATGTTATTGATACTTGGCAAAACTTTATTGCAAATTGTCGTTCAAAGCTATTAAATATACCTGCAAAAGTAACACATCAGGTTTTAGGTCTTAAATCCTATGCTGAAGTAGAAGATTTAATAACAACTGAAGTACACGAAGCATTAAATGAACTCTCAAACTCAGGACTTCCAAAAAACACTACAGATAATCTGGAAACAGTCGATACAGACCTTCAAACCACCAAAGAAGCTTAAAGTTTCTGAATGGGCAGATAATCATAGAGTCTTAACATCCGAATCTAGTGCTGAAGCTGGTCAATGGAAAACAAGTCGTGCTGAATATCAGCGTGGCATCATGGACACACTCAATGATAGAGATATTGAAAGCATTGTTATCATGTCATCTGCTCAAGTTGGCAAGACAGAAATACTTTTAAATATACTTGGTTATCATATTGCGCACGATCCTGCGCCAATGTTGGTAGTTATGCCAACACTAGAAATGGCAAGAGCCTTTTCTACACAAAGATTATCTAAAATGATAACTGCTTCTGATGCTCTTAGAGGTAAAGTTAAAGATTCTAAAAGCAGAGATAGTGGTAATACCATATTATCTAAATCATTTGGTGGTGGTTTTGTAGTTATCTCGGGAAGTAATTCACCAGCATCATTATCATCAAGACCATGTAGGATTGTTTTATTGGACGAAGTTGATAGATACCAAATCACAAACGAGGGAGACCCTGTAGATTTGGCAAGGAAAAGAACTTCAACCTTCTGGAATCGTAAAATCATTATGACATCTACACCAACCATAGATGGCATGAGTAGAATCCAAGATGCTTGGAATACATCAGACCAAAGGAAATATCATGTGCCTTGTCCACATTGTAAAACCTATCAACATTTAGAATGGTCAAACATTAAATGGGATGATGATTTAAAAAATGTAAATTATGTTTGTAAAAGTTGTGGAGTTCTAATTGATGAATCTGATAAACCTTACATGATGCAAAATGGTAAGTGGATTCAAGAAGGCAACAAAAGTAATGTTGCTGGTTTTCATTTAAACGAATTGTATTCATCATGGCGAACATGGAAAGAAGTTGTCGAATCATTTTTGATTGCTAAAAATAATCCTGAACAATTAAGAGTTTGGGTTAATACATCATTAGGCGAATGTTTTGCAGAAAAAGGTGAAGAGATAGAATCCGATAGTTTATTAAATCGCAGAGAAAATTATGACCATGAAACTATTCCTGAAAATGTCGTTGTGCTTACTTGTGGAATTGACTGTCAGTCAGATAGATTAGAAGCACAAGTTGTCGGATGGTCGGCAGATAATCAGGTATATGTAATTGAATACAAAATCTTTTGGGGTGATCCTAACCAATTGGAAGTATGGAAAGAACTAGATGAATATTTATTATCATCATTCACTAAAGAAAATAATCATAAATTAAAAATAGCAATAACTTGTATTGATTCAGGTTATGCCACACAAAGCGTTTATGGTTTTGTAAAACCAAGACAAGGCAGAAGAGTATTTGCTATCAAAGGTCAAAGCATAAGTGGTAAACCAATTGCCAATAGACCAACACAATCAGGCAGACAAAGAGTAAGTCTTTATCCAATCGGAACTGATACTGCCAAAGATACTTTGTTTAGTTGGTTGAATGTTGCAGAAGAAGATCAAGCTGGATATATCCATTTCCCAAGTACAGTTGATGAAGAATATTTTAAACAACTGACAGCAGAGAAAAGAATTATTAAGTTTCATCGTGGACAAAAGAAATTAGTTTGGAAACAAACAAGAGAAAGGAATGAAAGTCTTGATAATTTTGTTTATGCTCTTGCTGGATTTTATATTCTTTCTCCAAATCTAAATAAAATAAAAACCAAAAGTGAATCTCAAGAAGCACAACCGAAACAAGAGAAAAGAAAGAATCTAATCAATCGCAGAAGAAAAAATACTTGGGTTAATGATTGGTAAAAAAAAGCCACCTGATTAGGTGGCTTCTTTTCAGATTTTAACTATATCGTGTGTTCATCAATAAAGTTTTTTGCATCTTGCAAAGAACTAGTTCTTGGATTGTCATAAGAAACACCATCTTTTTGAAAGCTACATACTACTATAAAATTTTTCATAGCTTTTTGTTTCCAAATCTCTATGCCCTTGTAAAATAGAATGTTCATTTCATCTGATTCATATATTACTGTTTCACTGTCTAATCTTGATCTTTTCATAATTTTCTCCTTTTTTATAAATTATACCTATTATATTAATGATTTTTCAGAGATTTACAACTATTATTTGCAAATAAATTAAATTAATTTTATTTACCTTTTAATGATAAAATGCTTTTTAATTCTATTTTTTTAGAAGAAATTTTTGTATATAAAGTATGTCCAACGCATTTGACAGAACCAATTATCCAACTCAAGAACCAGATACTATTGTTGTAGGCGATAGATTATTATGGCGCAGAGATGATTTAGCTGACGAATATCCTACATCTGCTTATGCTCTTACTTATGAATTCCATGAAGATTCAGGCGGTGGTGGCTCACATAAATTTGATATTACTGCTACCGAAGCTGATGATACTTATTTTGTTGAAGTAGTATCATCAACTACAGCTAGTTATGCAGATGGTGATTTTATTTGGAACGCATTTATTACTAGGACTTCTGATTCACAAAGAATAAGAGTTGATACAGGCAGAACAACAGTAGTCAAAAATTTAGCTAATACCAATGCTGATTTAAGAAGTCACGCAAAAAAATGTCTTGATAATATTCAAGCTGTTCTTGAGAATCGTGCTTCAATAGATCAATCATCTTTTTCAATAGCTGGGCGTTCTTTATCAAGAATGTCTATAGATGAACTTTTAACATTTAGAGATAGATACAAAGTAGAATACTTAGAAGAAATCAAAAAGGCTAGAATTAAAAATAAACAAAGGTCAGGTAATACTATTGAGGTTAAATTCTAATGGCTTGGTACGATAGATTTAATAGAAAACCAAAAAGAAAAAAAGCACCTTATATAAGAAAATATCAAGGTGCAAACACAAGTAGATTGTTTGCAGATTTTATGCAAACTTCAACATCTGCTGATGAAGAAATAAAAAATAGTTTAAGATTATTAAGAGATAGATCAAGAGATTTAGCAAGAAATGATAGCTATGTGCAAAGATACTTGAATCTTATGCAATCCAATATTGTTGGTAACAATGGTATCAGGTTGTCTATGAAAGCAAGAAATGATGATGGCTCATTAGATTTAATAGCAAATAGAATTATAGAAGAGAAGTGGCGACAATGGTGCAAACTTGGTTCTTGTACAACCAATGGCAGATTAACTTTTATTGACTGTCAAAAATTATTTATTGAAGCATTAGCAAGAGATGGTGAAGTATTGGTTCGCCATGTTAAATCAAGAGATTCAGAATTTGGTTATCAAATAGAGTTTTTAGAAGCAGATCATTTAGATGAAACTAAAAATGACAATCCTGAAAGGGGTGGCAACAAAATAAAAATGGGTGTCGAGGTTAGTCCTAATGGAAAACCTGTTGCTTATTATCTGTTTAAAAATCATCCTTTTGATAACCAATACTATGCAACGCAAAAGCATATCAGAGTAAATGCTGAAGATTTAATACACGCTTATATACCAAGTAGACCTGAACAAAATAGAGGTGTGCCATTTACTACATCAGCTATGGCAAATATAAAATTATTAAATGGTTATTTAGAAGCTGAAATAGTTTCAGCAAGAGTATCAGCTAGTAAGATGGGTTTCTTTACAAGTCAAGATGGAGATTCTTATGTAGGCGATGGAGAAGATGAAGAATATGTACCAATAATGAACGCTGAAGCAGGAACTTTTGAACAATTACCTGCTGGAATGGATTTTAAATCATTTGATCCTGACCATCCTACATCTGCTTTTGAATCATTTAGTACACAAGTTTTAAGAAGTATTGCATCAGGTTTAAATATTTCTTATCACGCTTTAACAAATGATTTAAGTTCTGTTAATTACAGTTCATTAAGAGCAGGTGCATTAGAGGATAGAGAAATGTACAGGCTATATCAAAGATTTACCATTGACCATTTCGTTAGACCTGTATTTGAAAAATGGTTAGAGATGTCAATATCAAGTGGTGCTATCTCAACATCTCCAAGTGCCAACCAACCTTTGCCAATGAGCAGATACGATAAGTTTGCAAATTCAGCAAACTTTATACCAAGAAGCTTTTCGTGGGTTGATCCACAAAAAGAAATGATGGCTTCTATTAGTGGTATGCAGTCAGGTCTAGTGACATTTCAAGATGTTCAAGCAAACTATGGTAGAGATGTTGAGGAGTTATTTGAACAGCACGAAAGAGAACAGAAGTTAGCAGAGCAATATGGTATCAAAACAGCATTTCAACCTTTTGGTATGAAAATGCCTGTTGAACCTGACATTCAAGGTGGTGATGATAATGGCGATTCCTAATGCTGGAATGAAAGCTGAAGCAGAAAAAGGTCTTGATTGGCGAGAGGAATTTGGTCGTGGTGGAACAAGAGTTGGTGCTGTAAGAGCAAGACAGATAGTGGCAGGTGAAAACTTATCTGATTCTACAATCAAAAGAATGTTTAGTTTTTTTAGTAGGCATGAAGTTGATAAAGAAGCTGAAGGTTTTAGTTCAGGAGAAGAAGGTTATCCTTCTAATGGTAGAATAGCTTGGGCATTATGGGGTGGTGATGCAGGTTTTGCTTGGTCAAGAAGATTAGTAGAAAAAATGAAAAAAGAAGAAGAAACCAGAGCAGTATCAGGCAAGGCTCTAGAAACAATTAAAAATAAAGTAGAAGAACATAATGAAGAAGTAGGCGATGTTAAATCTAAAAGAACTACTATCGGAGTATTATCAAAAGTTTATGAAAGAGGGATTGGTGCTTTTAAGACTAATCCAGCTTCTGTAAGACCTTCAGTAAGCAGTCCTGAACAATGGGCGATTGCACGAATAAATTCTTTTTTATACGCTTTGCGTAATGGAAGATTTAGAAGTGGCAAACACGACACAGACTTGCTCCCTGAAGGGCATCCTTTATCAACCAAAAACAAAGAGGATAAATCTATGGAAAATAAAGAAGATAGACATATCCTAAATGTTGAGGAAACAGACGATACTTATGTAATATCGTTTGCTAAACATGAGGATATGATGGAAGAAATGGAAGATGATGACAAAGATATGGAATCTCGACCATTTCATTATGATGAAGAAAAAGATGAAGAAGAAAGACTAGATAAGTCCGATATTGTCTATCGAACTCTAGACCTTTCAAGATCGTCTTTTATCGATGAAGAAAAAAGAAGAGTGAGAATTGGAGTAAGTTCCGAAGAACCTGTTGAAAGGGATTTTGGCATGGAAGTAATTTCTCATTCTGAAGAGGACATTGACACTAGCTTTATTGGTAGTGGCAGGAGTCCTTTACTTTTAGACCATGACATGACTAAACAGATTGGTGTGGTCGAAAGATATGAAATTGATTCTGGTGAAAAAAGTGCAAAGGCAATAGTTCGTTTTGGTCGAAGCGAATTAGCAGAAGAAATTTATCAAGATGTCAAAGATGGTATTCGTCAAAATATCAGCGTTGGCTATAAAATAAATAGTATGGAACGAGTTAGAAGCGACAAAGATGATAAGCCTATGTTCAGAGTACAAACTACACCTTTAGAGGTGTCTGTTGTTTCTGTACCAGCAGATCAATCTCAAGCTGTCGGTGTAGGTCGTTCTGAAGATAAACAAACAACCATAAAGGTAAAAACAATGACTGAAGAAGTTAAAAATGAAATAAACCTTGATGAAGTTAGACAACAATCTGTTGCTGAAGCTAAAGCTGAATTTGTAAGAAATTCGAAAGAAATTATAGATTTAGCTGTTCAACACAACAGAAGAGATTTAGCTGACAAGGCAATCCAAGATGGCAACTCAGTAGAAGAATTTAGAGGAATACTATTAGATAATATATCTAATGATAAGCCTTTAGAAACTGCTGAAATTGGCATGACTAAAAAAGAAGTAAGAAAGTTTTCTGTAATGAAAGCTATCAACGCTTTAGCTAATCCTACTGATAGGAAAGCGCAAAGGGATGCAGAATTTGAATTTGAATGTTCAGAACAAGCATCTAAACACTATGGCAGAACTGCACAAGGCATAATGCTACCACCTGAAGTAATGTCCAATTGGAATACTAGGGATTTAAACGCTTCTGATGATGCTGGTCTTGTAGGTCAGGATTTCAGAGCAGGTAGTTTTATTGATGCACTTCGTAACGCATCTGCTGTAATGCCTTTGGCTACTAACTTAAATGGACTCTCAGGCGATGTAAAAATCCCTAAGAAAACATCAGCTTCATCTGCCGCTTTCATTAGTGCAGAAGGTGGTGCTTCTGGTGAGTCTGAAATGGTTATAGGCTCAGTAACTATGTCACCTAAAACTGTAGGTGTTCATACTGATGTAACTCGTCAGCTTATGATTCAATCATCTTTAGATGTTGAGAATTTAATTCGTGATGATTTAGCCAAATCAATGGCTATTGCAATTGATGATGGTGCTTTAGAAGGTAGTGGTTCTAGTGGAAATCCAACAGGTATCACTAATACTTCTGGTATTAATACTGTTTCTTTAAGTAGTGCCGCCGCGCCTACTTTTGCAGAAATGGTTTCAATTGAAACTAGCATAGCTGTTGATAATGCTTTAGTAGGCGATTTAGCTTACATCATTAATCCAGCTAACTTCGGTACGCTAAAAACTACTGCTAAAGATTCAGGAAGTGGTTTATTCGTGGCGGAGAATGGAATGGTGAATGGTTATCCTGTAGTCGTTTCTAATCAATTGACTGCTAATAACTATGTGTTCGGAAACTTCAACGACCTATTAATTGGGTTCTTTGGTGGTTTGGATATTACTGTTGATCCTTACTCTAACTCTACTTCTGGAACTGTCCGAATTGTGGCACTTCAGTCATTAGATGTAGCTGTAAGACACGCAGTATCATTCTGTAACGCAAGTTAATAGATGGTATTAACAACTGAAAAGGCAGTAGGGGTTTTCTCTACTGCCCTTTCTAAAAAAAAGGAAAGCAAAATGAAAGTTTTAATTCTTAGAGATACAGTTGCTGATGGTAAAAAAGTTTGTGCTGGTGATGTTGTTGAAATAGATAACGATACTGCAAATACTTTAATTAGTTATGGTAAAGCAGAAGCATCGGAAGGCAAGGTATCAGAAAAAAAAGATAGAAGTGTGGGCTTAGAAAAATCAGAAGTTAAAGTCAAAGGAAGAAAAGGAAAATAAATGGCTTTAGAATTTGATGCTGATTTTGATGGCTACTTCGATGATTCGTATGGACATGGTGTATCTGCTTCTTATACTGTTAGCGGTGGTTCAGCAACAACTATCAAGGTTATCCTTGAAGATGAATATTTATCAGTAGATGGTTTAACTGTTGGAGTTGAGAGTAGTACACCTGTCGCATATTGCAAAACTAAAGATGTATCATCAGCAAGTCATGGCGATACTTTAGCTTTTTCAGTATTAACCGATTTAGATGGCAACACTTTAAAAGGTGCAAAAACTTATTCTGTTGTAAATGTGCAACCTGATAACACAGGTATTACAGCTTTAATATTACAAGAACAATAATGGCTAATCATATCAGACAACAAATAAGAGAAAGAGTAGGCACAACTTTAACGGGTCTAACTACCACAGGATCAAATGTTTTTCAAAGCAGAGTTTATAATTTAGAGGATTCTAAACTTCCAGCAATAATTATTTATACAAAATCTGAAGATTCAGAATTACTAGAAATGGGTTCAACAAGAACTTTACAAAGGAATTTATCTCTAGTGGTTGAAGCGTATGTCAAAGCAAATAGCAATTATGACGACACCATTGACACGATTGCAAAAGAAGTTGAAGCGGCTATGGGTGCAGATGTAACTCATAACAATTTAGCCAGAGATTCTTTCCTAGACTCAACAGAAATAAATTATAATGGCGAGGGTGAACAACCTATTGCTGTTATGACAATGGTATATAATATAGGTTATCAAACTACAGAAGTGACAGCAGATGTCGCTTTATAGAGGATTTTTATTATGGATAAAAATGTAATGGTTTCTCCTGATGGCAAAAGCAAAATTACTGTTTTTGATACAGAAGTAGAAAATCTTAAAGCAAATGGGTGGATTCTTGAAGGAGAATCTAAAACTAAAACTAAAACTAAAACAGAGGTTGAATAATGGCTACATTCGCAGGTAAAGCAGGTGTTGTACAAACAGGTTCAAACGCTTTAGCAGAAGTTAGGTCTTACAGTATTACGCAAACAGGCGATACCACAGAATCTACTGCTATGGGCGATTCAGCAAAAACTTTTGAAGCTACTTTGACAGAGTATTCTGGATCAGTAGATTTATTTTTTGATGATACTGACTCAAGTGGGCAAGTGTCTTTGACAATAGGCTCGTCTTTTACTTTGAATCTTGCACCAGAAGGAAGTGGTAGTGGTTCATATAAATTATCAGGCACAGCTATTGTTACAGATAAGACAATAACTGCCGCACATGATGGACTTGTTGAAATGACTATTGCATTTCAAGGAACAGGTGCATTGACGATTGGTACTTACTAATTATGACTAAAGCGATAGATAATGTCGTTGCTCACTTTGACAGTCAAGAAATTAAAAAGATTGAAGTTAAAGAATGGGGAACAGAAGATCAACCTTTAGAAATTTTTACAAAACCATTAACATTACAAGAGTCTAAAAAACTCTACAAAATGGCAAATGGTGGTGATTTAGAAGTAATGGTTTATGCAATCATTACCAAAAGTCTTGATGCAGATGGCAATAAACTTTTTACATTAGCTGATAAAGAGTCACTTATGACCAAAGCTGATGTAGAAGTTTTGTCTAATGTTGCATCTGAGATTTTAGGCAGTGTTACATCTGAAACAGCACAGGAAAAGTAAGAGCCGATTCTGATTTATTTGCTATGTTTGCTCTTGCAGACAGGCTCGGCATGACAGTTGAAGAGTTACAAAAGAGCATGACAGTAGACGAGTTTGTTTATTGGTTGGCATATTTAGAAGAAATGAATAAAAAAATGGAAAACAATGGGTAACTTAGGCAAATTAAATATAGTCATTTCTGCTGTCAATAAATCAAAGGCTGTTTTTGGACAAGTTACTCAAAGTCTTAACAAAGTTAAAAACCAAGTTGGTAGTGCCTTAAAAGCATTTGGTATGCTTACTGCTGGTATTGGTGCTTTAGGTGGTGCATTAGCCTTAATAGGTAAAAAATCTTTTGATTTCTTAGATGTTATTGGCAAGATAGCAAGTCGGACAGGCGCAACAACTGATCTAATACAAGCTTTTCAATTATCTGCTATTCAATCAGGTGCTTCGATTGAAACAGCAAACAAAGCCTTACAAAAATTTGCCAAAATGATTGGTGAAGGTCGCAAAGGTTTAAAAACTTATACAGATATATTTGATAGATACAATGTTGCTTTACTAGATGCTGGTGGTAACGAAAGAACTTTTAACGAAGTTTTAAAAGATACTATGACAGGCATGATGAAATCTCAAAATGTCTTTCTAAGAAATGCAGATTTAGCTTTATTATTTGGTAGAGCAGGACAAGAACTTACCAGCACAATAATGATGGGTGGTGAAGCCTTAGATGATTTTATAGAAAAAAATAAAACTCTTGGTTTAATTATAGAAACTGAAGCTATAAAAAGTACAGAAAAATTTAACGACAGATTATCAAGAATTGGTTTTGCTTTTAGAGTTTTAAGAGATTCAATTACCACAGCTTTTTTGCCTGTATTAGATGATTTTGCTGATAAATTTGAAAAAACATTAGCTGAAACAAATGTTAGAGATTTTGGCAAACAATTAACAATAAGTTTTTTAACAAGTTTTGGACAAATTTTAGTAGCTACAGATTCTTTTATACAAGGTGTGGCTTCTGCTTTTGGTAGTTTTTCAAATATTGTGAAAGGAGTACGAGTACAATTTTTAAAACTAAGTGCTATCGGACATGAACTTGCTAATACATTAACTTTTGGTTTGTCAGGATCAACAGAAAGAGCAAAAGAACTTACCAATCAAGCTAATCTATTATTTCAAGAATTAGCTAAACCACCTGAAACAAATACTTTTTTAACAGGCACTATAAAGTCTTTGAATGATATAAGAGATACAATTGTTAATTCTGTTACACCTACTGTTGAAGAAGGCACAACACAAATGGGAGAATCATTTTCTGAATTACAATTAAGGTTACAACAATTTGCAAGTCAAGCACAAGCACCATTAAACGCCTTTCAACAATCCTTTAAAACTACAGGTGCGATGATTGGCGATACTATAGTTTCTTCTATGAAAAAATTCGAAGATACTTTAGTTAATGGTTTAATGACAGGTAAGTTTGCCTTTAAAGATTTTGCAAACTTTGTCATCAAAGAATTATTGAGAATAGCCATTAGAAAATTAATCATAGATAAAATTACAGGTGGTTTTGGTTCTTTTCTTGGTGGATTAGGTAAAAGAGAAAAAGGTGGCACAGTAACATCAAATAGACCTTACTTAGTTGGTGAAGCTGGTGCAGAATTATTTGTACCTAACAAAACAGGTACAATCGTACCTAATAATAGATTGGGTGGTGGTATGGCTTCAGGTGGTATGCCTGTAAATATTACCTACAATATTCAAGCTTTTGATTCCAAAGATACGATTTCTGCAATAACAGAAAATGCACCTACTATTTCTGCCATAATAGAAACTGAATTTAATAAGAGAGGTAGAAGAGGTTTTGTGACATGAGTGGCAGTTTCCCAACATCACCATCAGCAAGAAGTGTCAATATAAAATCAATTGAACCTACATTAGTTTCTGTTACACAGAATTTAAAAAGACAAGTTAGAAGAAGGGGTGGTCAAAGATGGTTATTAGAAGTGGAATTTCCACCAATGACTAGAGCAGAATTTGCGCCTATTTATGCTTTTGCTATGAAGCAACAAGGTCAGTTTGAAACTTTTACTTATGTACCACCTGTTATAAGCACATCGCAAGGCGATACGAGCGAATCTCCTGTAGTTGATGGTGCGGTGTCAGTTGGTGCTAGTTCAGCGACCATAGATGGTCTTACAGCTTCAGAATCAGGTATTATAAAAGCTGGTGATTTCTTTAAATTTAGTGGTCATTCAAAAATTTATATGGCTACTGCTGATATGGATGCAGATGGTACAAGTCACGCTACCTTAAATTTTGCACCTAATCTTTTAAATGCAGTTGCTAATGATGAAACAATAGTTTTTTCAGCAGTACCATTTACAGTTTCTTTTACCGAAGATATTACGCAATTCAATACTGATGTAAGTGCTTTATATGGTTTTAGTATGTCATTAGTAGAAATATTTTAATGAGATGGATAGAGGAAGCACAGGTGCATTTCAAACAGAGATTGTTAAATCTGCAAATAAACCTTTTCATTTATTAAAATTATCTTTTGATGATGTCAGTTATTTTCTTTCTGATGCTTATATTCCTGTAACTTATGATTCAAATACTTATACACCAACAGGAAGCTTTTTAAGTTTTTCTGATATTGTTGAAACAAACGAATCAAATATAGAAACCATTACAATTGCTTTATCAGGAGTTGATACAACTTACATAAATTTATTTTTGACAGGTGGATATTTAGATAGAACTGTAGAAATATATAAAGCATTTTTAGATTCTAACGATGCTTTAGTTTCTGATCCTTTACTTATATTTAGTGGCAGATTAAACAATCCAGCTATTAAAGAAGATGTTGATGCTGGAACAAGCACAATAGCAGTACAAGCAAGTTCATTATTTGTGGACTTTGATAAAATAAACGCAAGATTTACAAATAATGAATCTCAACAAAGTTTCTTTGCAGGAGATACAGGTTTTAGATTTAGTTCTGTAGTTGTTAAAGAATTAAATTGGGGTATGACTACAGGTGCAACAGCATCAGGTGGTGGCAGTTCTAGTGTATCAACACAAGGTTCAACAACATCACCAATTAATAATACATCTCCTGCGCAAAAAAGTATTTTTAGAGAAATAAAACCAACGAATCCAGCTTTTAGTTTGCAATCAGGCTCGGTAGTTATTCACATTAATTATGCAAACAGAAGTACACAAAATTTTTCTGTAGGTCAAAGAGTTAAGATAGATGGCTTTCAATCAAAAACTTTTGATGATGGTGAATTTATTTTAAGTTCAGCAATCAATCATTCCGAAGGCGCTGACACTCATCCTATTGTTGCTTTAGATTCAGATGGTTTTGGTTTTACAATTGCAGTTCCAAATACTGTTACTTCAGTAAAATCAGGAAAGTTTGGTGGTAGCGAAGTTAAAGTTGATGATGAATTGGTTGCACCTGTATTAATACAAACTACATCAGGTTCTAATTCAATTACAGTAAATGCGGATAACTTTGCCAAAGTAGGCGAGGTAGTTTCTTTTAATTTAGAAACATCATCTGTTGGTGGTATTAGTAATACAATTCTTGCTGAAGATCAAACAATTACTGCAAGAACAACTGATACTTTAACTGTTGCAATAACACAAAGAGATACAATCTTAGCCAATCCTTTAAAAACAACATCAGGTTCAACATCGTTAGTAATAGATTTTGCTGAACACAATATTGCTGTTAGCGATTCAATAACGATTTCAGGTGCTACTGCTATCGGTGGTGTTCCAGCTTCAGATATAAACAAAGCACATACTGTTACAGCTATAACAGAAAATACAGTTACAGTTGTTGTTTCTACAACAGCAACAAGCACTACAAGAGGCGGTGGCGCTTCTGTTTTATTAGATGGTTTTACGATAACCACCAATCCAATAGAAACTACATCTTCTTCTGCTACTGTCAAAGTGCATTACGCAAGTCATGGTTTAGCTAATAGTGACACAATAACTTTGTCAGGCTTAGATGATGTTGGTGGTTTAGATCGTAGTTTATTAAATAAATCACATACTGTAGTTGATGCTTCTGCTACAGATTATTTTACAATCACTTTATCTGCTAGTGCTACAGCTACAAAATTTGGTGGTGGTAATGATGGAGTTTTAGAAAGACCTATCAAAGCAACATCTTCTGTAAATTATGGTTCATCAGGAAGTAGGATAAATTTACCAACAGAAATAAGATGATAGATAAGGTAAAAGCAAATAATTATATTGAATCAAAATTAACAGAACCTTTTGCATGGGGTACTAATGATTGTAATACTTTTATTGTTGAATATTTTGATAAAGTTTTAAATACAGATTTACTAAAAATAATTTATAAAAAGTATTCTACCAAAGCAGGTGCAATTAAATTTCAAAAAGAATTTGCCCAAAGAATATCAGGTAGATGTTTAGAATTAGGCATGACAGAACATCATCCAACAAAAGCTATATTTGGTGACATATTAGTTAAACATAATGAAAATTGGGATTCATGTCATATTTGTATTGGTAGTAAAATAGCATCTGTAGATGAACATTCAGGTACAGCAATTTTGCCAATATCTGATTTTAACGATTTTGATTCTGCGTATAGATTTAGTAATGAAAATTAGAAACTTAATATTATATTTATCAGCTTTATTTTTTACAGGTAGTGTTTTTGCTTTACCTGCATTAGCACCTGTTTTTGTAGGTATAGGAACAGCAACCGCCGCAACTGTAGGTCTTACTGTTGCTGGTACAACTGCATTAGCTATTGGTGTTGCTGTTGTTGTCGTTGGTGCTTATGTTGGTAGTCAATTGCTTGGCGCTATGAACCAAGATTTTCCTGATGATATGTCAGCACAGGCATCATCAGCATTAGCCAATCGACAAGGTTCGACCAATCCTTTGCCTGTAATTTATGGTAAAAGAAGAGTAGGTGGTACACCAATTTTTTATCATGTATCAGGTGATGATAATGAATTTCTTAATGTGGTATATGCAATCGCAGAAGGAGAAATACAAGGAGTCACACAAGTTTATTTAAATAATGATCCTTTATTTGTTGAAAAGTTTGATATGTGGTTTGGTTCTTCTACTGATACAAATGCTAAATATAAAAATCTAGTTAAATATGAATTATATAAAGGCACAGAAACACAAACAGCAGATGCAGATTTAATTTCTCAAACAAATGGCACATGGACTGCAACAGATAAATTACAAGGCGTTGCTTATGCAATATTAAGATTTGAATTTCAACCTGAAGCATTTGGTAATACAGGAATTCCACAGGTTAATTTTGATTTAATTGGAAAAAAAGTTAGAACTTCTGCATCAGGTGGTACAGATTATAAATTGTTTAGTGATAATCCAGCAGATTGCATAGAAGATTATCTAACCAATACCATTTATGGTAGGTCAATACCAAGTTCACAAATTGATACAACTTCATTTACTACAGCTAGAAATATTTGTGATACTCAAGTTACAGTAGGTGGTAAAACACAAAATAAATATACCTGTAATGGCATCTTAAATTCCAATAATAAAGCTATAGATAATATTGAAAAACTTTTAACATCTTGTAGAGGTTCTTTAATATTCTCAGGTGGTAAATATAAATTACTGATAGATGATACAGGTACAGCAGTTCAAACTTTTAGCGAAGATAATATTGTTGGTGCTTTTGAATTATCTTTGGGTGGTAAAGAATATAAGGCAAATAAAATTAGAGCAACATTCTTTAATAAAAATCGTGATATGCAAGGAGATTTTGCAATTGTTGAAAGTACCACATTTAAAACAGAAGATAATAATTTGAATCTTGAAAGAGCAATTGAACTGCCATTCACAGATCAAATGGAAAGGGCGCAGATGATTTCTACGATCAACATGAAACAATCAAGACAATCTTTAGTCTTTAAATTTACTTCAACAATTGAAGGTTTAAGAGCAGAAATAGGCGATGTTGTTTTTATCTCTTTAGCATCTTTAGGTTGGAATACCTTGAATTCTAATCAAGGTAAGAAATTTAAAGTTATGAAGCTTGGGATAAAAAACAATGACGAAGTAGATATTACTGTAAGAGAATACGATGATGATGTTTATAATTTTGGCACAATCTCATCAGAAGATTTTGCCCCAAATACCAACTTACCTAATTTTTCTTTTGTTGATAAACCTGTTATCACTACACCTACTGAAGAATTAATAGCTACACCACCAACATTATTCAACAGGGTAACTATCAATTGGACACAACCTAAAAAAGCATCTGTTGAATCTTATGAGATTGGTATTAATAGATTAAATGCAGTTCGTTTTGAAAGTAAAGCTAGTTATGATTTTGAAGGCAGAAGTGTCACAGAAAGTTTTTCTGTAGATAAATTAGAAGCTGGTCAATATTTTGTAGCCATTAGAGCAAAAAATAGATTAGGAGTTTATTCTGATTTTGCCACAGAAATATTTGAGGTAGAAAACTTTGCTACTTTACCTGCTGTTAATACACCTGCAATTAATTTTGTCACAGAAGAATTATTTACTACTACGCAAGGTTCTGGTGTTAAAGCAAAAGCAACATTAACTTTTGGCGCATCAACAAACGCAGATTGGGAGGCATTAGGAGTTACGATAGATCGTTACGATGTTGAATTTAAAAAATCAACTGAAGCATCTTTTCAAGGTGCAGGAACATCACAAGGAACTAATTTTGAATTTTTTGATATTGAACCTGCTTTATATGAATTTAGAGTAAGAGCAATTAATACTGTTGGTGTCGCATCAGAATTTTCATCTACTACACAAAGAATCTATGGACTTACTGCTGTTCCATCAGATGTAAGTAATTTATTTTTAAGAGCAGATTCTAATACTGCAACTTTAAGTTGGACACCTACAACAGACTTAGATGTAAAGATTGGTGGTTTTTATGAGATAAGACATAATTCATTGACATCAGGTGCAGTTTGGGCGCAATCAACTCAAATAGGTGAGGCTGTATCAGGTATTGCAAACTCAACAGAAGTGCCATTATTAGTTGGTACTTATTTAATAAAAGCTGTTGATTCTGTAGGTTTTAAATCTGCTAATGCTACAACAGTAGTTAACACAGTAACGCCTGATTTATTTCAATCATTACAATTTTTAACAAGAACAGAAAATCCATCTTTTGCTGGAACTAAATCAAATATGGTAGTAACTGACGATAATACTTTGAAATTAGAAGCAGATACTTTGTTTGATTCATTGGGATTGATTGACGAAGTAGGTTTGATTGACTCTGCTGGTGGTGTTGATTTATCAGGTACTTATGATTTTGCTAATGTTATAGATACAGGTATATCAGCACAATCCTATAGATTAAGTTCTGCATTTGCTTTTACGACTAATTCAACATCAGACTTTATAGATACTCGTTCAGGTAATATTGATGATTACGAATCTATTGATATAAATACTTATGATGATGTAGAAGTACAGTTGCAAATAGCAACAACTAATGATGATCCTAGCGGTAGTCCTACATTTAGTGATTTCCAAAACTTTAGAATCGGGAATTACTTTGGTCGTGCTTTTAAATTTAAGTTATTAGTGACATCAGGAGATGTAACGCACCAAGTTTATATCACATCTTTATCTGCAACTTTAGAAGCTTTCCAAAAATTTGATACGCAACAATTAACATCAAGCACAAGTTCATTAGGCGTAACTTTTGGCACAGGATTTTTAGTTACGCCAAAGATTGCTGTTACTGCACAGAATATGGCATCAGGAGATTTTTATGAAATAACAAGTGTATCTAGCACAGGTTTTACAATTACTTTCAAGAACAGTAGTGGTACAATTGTCGCTAGAACATTTGACTATATAGCAAGAGGTTTTTAAATGGCACAGCACGATTACGACCTGATTAACCAAAGCGGTTCGTCATTCAGAGCAGACTTAAATAACGCTTTAGATGCAATAGCATCTAACAACTCAGGTTCATCAGAACCTTCCACAAAATTCGCTTACGAATGGTGGATAGACACAACAAATAATTTATTAAAATTAAGAAATTCTGCAAACAACGCATGGATTACTTTGCCTTTATCAATCACAGCAGATAACGCTACATCTGGTGCTTTAACTGTAAATGGTAATTTAGTAACTACAGGAACAGCAGATATAAGTAATAGTTTACTTTTAAAAGGCACAACACCTACTTTAACTATTGGTGATGGTGGTGAGGAAGATACTAAGATTGTTTTTGATGGCAATGCTCAAGATTATTACATTGGGTTAGACGATTCTGCTGATGATTTAATTATCGGTAAAGGTTCTACTGTTGGTACAACACCTGCTTTAAGTATTGATGAAAATTTAAATTCTACTTTTGCTGGAACAACAACTACAACAGGCTATGTAATTGGTAATAACACTGCACTTTTTGACGACCACTCTACTTTATCTGCTTTCAGTGATTCAAATGGAGTTTATCTGAATGGTAAAAATGCAGGTTGGTTATCACTATCAGGTGATGGCAATCAAAGAACTCATATAAGGCTATTTGGGCAATCAAGTTCTGCTGGAGAAATTATTACATTTAATACTGCAAATGCAGAAAGAATGAGAATTAATTCGGCTGGTAATCTTGGTATTAACACTACAAGTCCAACTGCTACTTTTAAATTTACAATAGATGCAGGGGCTAATCATGGTGGTCGTATAAATAATATTGGTTCAGGTTATTCAGGAATTGTTACAAAAGCAAATGCATCTAATAATTATTTTCCAATGTATTTTGAAAATAATGCAGGAGGAGGCGTAGGTTACATACTAAGTGATTCAACTAGCACAGTTTTTTCTGTCAATGGTTCGGATATAGCTTTTAAAGAAAATGTAAAAGATTGGGATGAAAATGTTTTAGAAAGTTTTAAAAATATAAAACCTTCTACTTTTACATATAAAAGTGATGAAGATAAAAAAGAAATAAAAGGTTATATAGCACAAAATGAAGTAGATAAGTTTCCAGAAGCATATCCAATAAATCCTAAAGATGGCAAACGTTGGTTTAATCCAAGTGGCATGACTGTTTATCTTATGAAAGCAATTCAAGAACAACAAACTATAATTGATGATTTAAAATCAAGAATAGAAACACTAGAGGGATAATATGGCAATATCATACGCATGGGATGTAAAAACAGTGGACACAAAAACAATAGACAGCAACGCTGATACTGTTTTTAATGTGCATTGGCGACTAACAGCTACTGATGATACTAATACTGTAAGCGATGGACTTGGCGGAACTGTTAATGCTTCTGCAACAGTATATGGCACACAATCATTAGATACTTCAGACTTATCAAGCTTTACCACTTTTGCAGATTTAACTGTGAGTGATGTACAAGGTTGGGTAGAAACAGCTATGACTGCTGATACAGTTACAGAAATGAAAGCTGGTCTGGATGCAACCATAGCTGAATTGATTACACCAACATCAGAAACAAAAACAATAGGAGAATAATATGTCAGATATACAAGTTAGAAATGATAATGGTGAGGTTGAAGAATTTAACAAAGAAGATATGACTGATGAACAAAGAAGTTTGTTTGACGATCTTTTAAACTTACAGCAAAGATGTATTGAGATTGAACCAATGGCTAGGGAATTTGCTGATAAAAAACAATTGGTTGATCTAAAATCAAAATCATTATTAGAAAGCCTTAGAGGTATAGGAAATGCCAAAGAAAGCGACAGCGAAACCAAGACAATCGACTAAAAAGCCAACTGTTGAACAAGTATCAAGTGCTTTAGATAGGCATGAAAGAATTTGTGAACAAAAATGGAAAGAGAATTTTCGCAGATTAGATTCAATTGAATTTGATATAAATACTACCAATAAAAGATTATGGCAAATAGCTGGAATTGTTATTGGTCTTTTATCTTCCTTAGTTATCAATGCCTTTTTTATGTAGAATGAACTTTGAAGAATATTATGTTGAAATCTCAATATTTATCGCAAGTGTCTTAGGCGGTTTAGCACTTAAAGATTATTCAGTATCTTTTATCAAAGGTTTAAAGTTTAAATTAAACGCACAATTCAACGAAGGCGATAAGGTCTTACTAGATGGCGAACAAGCCATGATAATCAAAATTGGCATGGGTACTACTGTTTTTGGTGTATATGGTCGTGATGGCTACACATGGCGATATATCAGCAATACTAAGATAGAATCCCTTAAATTAGAAAAGATAGTTGATAAAGATTTACACGCTGATACAACTGAAGAAAAGAAATTAAAATTAGAAAAAATTCTAAGAGGTGAAAAGGATGATTGAAAATTTAATTAAACCTGTAAGTGATTTAGTAGGCAAGTTTGTAAAAGATAAAGATTTACAAGCTAAATTAGACCACGAATTATCGACTTTATTTCATCAAGCTAACTTAGCGCAGATTGAAGTCAATAAAATAGAAGCCAAAGGTTCACCCTTTCAAAGAAATTGGCGACCCTCTGTTGGTTGGATATGTTCTTTTGCTCTTGGTTATCATTTTATTTTAGCGCCAATCATTGAAGTAATAATTAAAACTTCTGGCATGGATATAGAAATGCCTGAGTTTGATTTTTCACAACTCTCAGCAATTCTTATGGCTTTATTAGGAATGTCAGGTTTGCGTACTTATGACAAAATAAAAAAGACTGATACAAAATGATTGAAACAGGCGTAACAATTGAATTAATTGCTGAGTTGAAAGAAATGCTTATCAAGAATGAAGGTATGAAGTTACATCCTTATCAATGCACTAGCGATAAAACTACCATAGGTGTTGGTCGTAATTTAACCGACAATGGTATTACATCTGCTGAAGCTGAATTAATGTTAGCTAACGATATGGACAATGTTTTTAATGATCTTGATAGAAATATACCTTTTTGGAAAACCATGCCTTACAACGTCAGATTAGTTTTGGCAGATATGTGTTTTTGCTTAGGCATCAATCGGTTACTAAAATTCACGAAGATGCTAGAAGCTATGGAAGAAAGAGATTTTGAACTAGCTGGTGAAGAGTTATTAGATTCTACTTATGCGGTACAAGTAAAAAAACGAGCCGATAGAAATTACCGACTCGTTATAGAAGAGAATTGATTATTTTTTTAATCCTAGAAATTCTATATTGTCATCTATATTTTCCATTATTTGTTTTCTAGTAAAACCTGAACACTTAGCTTCATAACATTCATAATACATTTTATAAGATGAACTGTTATATCCTGATGACCTATAAACATTTATTTCAAAACCTTTGTAATAGGCTCTAGTTTTGTTTTTATTGTAAGTTAATTTATTATCTTGGTTAGTCATGTTTTTCTCCTTA
>Ga0181410_1000344_pt1 | contig 20953 bp, 16 predicted proteins | sample 33SPOviralmetaG_FD_130112 | JGI IMG/M metagenome (GOLD analysis project Ga0181410, IMG submission 130112) | Marine viral communities from the oligotrophic San Pedro Time Series (SPOT) site, San Pedro Channel, CA, USA - 33 SPOT_SRF_2012-06-20 | ecosystem: Environmental > Aquatic > Marine > Strait...
ACCTTTTACTTCAGTCAATCACTAGGAGTAGAAGGTAAGTTCTTTAGAGATTTAATAAATCTAAAGGCTCAACCAGAAATAAGACACAGAAGCGTTGATAATAAAACATTAATATTTGGTAACCTTGGTATCAGAGGTCAATATGAAATAACACCAAAACTCATTCTTAATTCTACCGATTCATTTTCTCATTTAGAAAGAGAGCCAAGTGACATTGATGATGATCTAGATGTGACTTACTTCATGTATAAGAGTTCGTACATGCTGACGTGGAAACCTCGGCATCTCTTAAAAGTTAAAGGTGGTTACGAAAACCATATTAAACGTTGGTCAGAAAACTTACCAGTAGGAGTTGGCGCTGAGTTAACTAACGGCGACTTTACTAAAGATGCATTTACGTTTGGCGCAGAACAAATTATTGGCAAACGTTTTATTCTAGAGTTAATAGGCAAGAAATCATTTTTAGATTATAGCGGAGTTCGTGGAGCAATTGATACTAATACATATTATGCACAATTTTCGTACATAATGAATCCATCAACTATCATAAAAATAAACTATGGCGTGATCGATGCATTGATTGAAGATCAATATGGTGCGCTAACTGAATATTCGACTCCCACGTATGGGGCAAATATAACATACTTTACCGAAAAGGGCACAGTGATTTTATTAGGCACCGTGTACGAAGTGCTAGATTCATCTGTTGCGTATTGGAATATGAAAGAGAATTTAAAAACATCTCTTATGATGAAATATCCAATAACGCCAAAACTTGAAGTAAACGTAATGGGCGCCCATCTCCTTACCTCATACAAAGATATTGGTAATCGATACAATGCTGGGTTAGAACGCGAAGAAGAAGTCTTTATGTCGAGTATAACTTTTTCTTGGAAATACAACGAGAGCCACTATGCTGAAATTGGTTATCAAGGTTTACATCTATTGAACAAAGATGCCGACGTTTTTAAGAATAAAGCATTCGTTGGGTATCGCTGGAATTTTTAATTAGACCCGCCAAAAGTCTCATAAATAATAAACTCTGGTTGATTTTGTTTCTCTTTATATTGGTTGGGAAAAACAGTTACGGGATGTTTCTTGCCGTCTATGAAGACATAACCAGCTAAATATTTTCCATTTTTACCCTCTTTTTTCCAGAAAGCGCCCCGTTGTTGTTCCGTCCATTTACTCATTAATATCCATAGTAAGCTGGATAGATGAAAATGTCAAGTTAAATTTTAAACATCTTGCTGCAGAATCAACTTAGATCCATTTTCTTGAAGCATGAAATCGCCATCTTGAAGCTCTAAATAGTCTGATACACCTACGCTCGGAGACCCAGCACCAAAGAAATCGTCAAAATTTAAAGGCCTAAAGCCTGCGTCAGTAGGTTGTATTATATGACTATATAAATTGTTTTCATCTAGTTTTCTATTTAATTGTTGTATAATTTTAGTAAACATGTGAAAATTTTGAACGTCTCCAGTTGGATAATCAGCAGCCAAAGAGGATATTCTGCTTGGAAAAGACGTTGAGCCCTCTCCTGTTAAGGGTACTGTGCTAGTCGAGCCTTTAATTTCGCTTCTTAACAAACTTGGATTTTCGGACATATATATATATTACACTCTTTTTGGTTATTTGGGTTTGTTAAAATAATCTTCATAGTTCACTTTTAAAAGGTATTGATGATTATATAATTTATTTATTAGGGGGTCATTTATTTCAAGTTCCTCAGTAGAGCGGAAGAATATTTGATTGTGTTTTTTAAACGATAAAAACTTTTCTCTATTCTCGTCTAGTGGCAAAATAGCCTCAATGAGCCCCATATCTTTCGTTTTTAAAAAGAATTTTTCGAAAAATACTCTTACAGTATGCATATTGTAGTCGCCTAAATCATAGTTCCAGAAGAATATGTCCATAAAAACCCTTTTTTCGTGAACGTAACCAAGGGCTCCGCAAACAATATCCTCTTTATTTTTTAAAAAAAGCTTAAAGTTTTTATCGTCGAAGAAAAGCTCGTCAAAATTTAATTTAAACTCTTTCGGGTCAAAATTATTAATAATTTTTTTAAATTGTCTTCTAGCTAATAAATAAGACTGAAGATAGTTCGATTCTTGTGTGAATTCATGTTTTTCCATATTAATCAAAGTATAATGTTGTTTTATCTTTATAATTACTATAAGTATCCAAGTTAAAGCCCAAAGCTATCATTTTGTGCACCATTTCATGATCGTACATATTTGAATTGATTTGATTGATTGTTTCATTATCTTTATACATTTTTGTGTATTTCTCGCCTACATCGTAAATCTTTTCTCTTATTTTATTAGATGAGCTCCTGCAATATTCTTTGCAATGTATTTGAGAAAGGTCTTTTTTTAAAAAATAAATTTTAATTTCATCATTTTTTATATCCCAGCCTACTCCATACCAATCAAAACCAGTTGGGGCTTTGGGAGATATATTTAGAGAATTTAACATATTTAACGCGTTTTTCTCAAATAAACCTGGATTAGTTTTTGTTCCCACAATAAATCGAGAAGTGTTAGTTAAAGAGCCTTCAACACTAACAACAAAGCAGTAACAAGAAAGATGTTCGTTATCAAGAATATCTTCTTCGGTTATATTGCTCAAAGTCTCTGTGATAAAATCATATTCTAATCTATTTGTATTGGATAAAATTGAATATATATTTTTTTGATATATATAAAACAAATCTTTAATTCTTGGCAACATAATATATTATAAACCAAGCAAACGAAGTGTAAAGAGTAATATGGCAGAAGGAATAAATAAAAAAGTAGCATCTGAGGCGATGTCTCTGGAGCCTAGTCAGATATTGGAATTTTATCTGATATATTATGGTTGGCCAGAAGATCAAAACAGCGTGCTAGCTTTAACTCCTATGCGGCCTGGGATGTCGCGCCCCAATGGTAGCTCCACCCTATCAGCTAGTAGAATAGTGTGGCAAGGTCAAGAATTTGTATCCTACCCAATGGAAACTAGCGGCTTTGAAGTAAAGGGCGACAATAGCCTCCCTAGGCCGAGATTAAAAGTAGCAAATATAGAATATGCCATATCAAAGTATTTAAAAGTGCATAATAATTTAATTGGGGCAAAAGTGGTAAGAAAAAGGACTTTTGCTAGATTTTTAGATGATGTCAATTTCCCAGCAGGAAAAAATCCATATTGGAATGTAGATACTCAAAATAGCGAGGCTTCTTCGACTTCCTATTTACCAGATCAAACTTATTATATAAACAGGAGAACTACAGAAACAAAAGATCTAGTAGAGTTAGAATTATCTACTGTTTTCGAATTAGATAATAAATTTTTACCAAACAGAAATGTTTATTCAAAGTATTGCACATGGATATATAGAGGATGCGGGTGCCTTTACAATAGTATACCTATAAGGACAACAAACGATGAACTATTTAAAGATTCTAGTGGTACTGTCGTACCTATCGACAAAGCAAACTATAAAAATAGATGGGATTCCTTGGAGACATACGGTAAGGGGGATCATGTATATATAGAAATAGCCAACCATGACATTTCTGATGATGATTCAGAAAGCTCTATAAATGGCGCTTCGATAAAACCCTTGCGAACTTTTTATGTCTGTGTCGAATCTAGCGTAAGTGGAAATGAAAATTTCCCGCCAATATCCGACAAATGGCAAAGAGATGAATGCTCTAAAAAAATATCAGCTTGTAAGCTAAGATTTGGCAAAAAAGGATTAAGATTTGGAGGATTTCCAGGAACTCATGCATACCAACCCAGAGGATAGTCTTGTAAATAGTTTAGTCGAATACGCCAATACAGACTTAAAAAAAGAAGTTTGCGGCTTTATTTGTTATAAAAATAATGAACTATTTTTTAAACCAGCGAAAAATCATTCGCATGATGATGATATATTTTTAATTAATCCAGCGGATTTTTTGCAGGTAAAATTAAACGAGGGTTTATTAGCTATATTCCATACTCATGTAAGCGGTAGAGAGGATCCATCTGAATACGACATACAGAATTCAAAAAATTGCCTTTACCCGTTTTTAATATATTCTTTGGCTACAGAGAGGTTTCATTTATTTGATATGCCCAATTTCAAAAGATCAGAAAAAGGTGTAATAATGTTAAAGGAGCTTTTGGATGACTAATGTAATTATACACGGAGAATTTGGAGAAATTTATGGAACAAATCATAAATTTAAAGTAAGTAAGCTTTTAGAGATTACTAATGCTTTGCAGGCGAATAATCCAGGAGTTAGAGATTTTTTGCTTTCTAAATTTAAAGAGGGTTTGAGTTATGCATTTATAGACCCCAAAAACCCAAATAAAAAATGGGAAACAGTAGACGAATTATCTTCAGCTAACGCTCCCGAAGAAATACATATTGTCCCAACCATAACTGGCGCGTTTGTTTTTACTGCGATAGCGGCCGCTGTAGTGGGTATCGGCGGCTTTGTGGCGGGCGCTTTAGGCGCTTTGGGAACGGCTTTAGCAAGTGGTGGCTTTTTAGCTAATTTGGCCGTTGGAATGTTAATTCAAGGGATTATGTCTTTACTGTTTCCAATTGAAACCCCTAAACCCCAAACTGCAGAAAGTAAAATAGATATGTCTAGTTATATTTTTACTAATTTAGAAAATAATGCAGTTCAGGGATTCCCAGTGCCATTGCTATATGGAGAGCTTCGAGTTGGCTCCAATGTTATTTCAACAAATGTCACTAGTGCAGATTTAGGATAATGGGTTTTTATAAGAATATATTTAAGAAAAAAGCAATTATTGCTGGTAGGAGTAAGGGAGCTTCACCTTCTTACTTGATGCCGCCAGACGGAAGTCAAACAAAGCAAGGGTATCAGATATATGAGGCGATAGATTTAATCTGTGAAGGCGAAGTCGAAGGTTTTGTCAATCAAGAGGGTAAAACTTTACAGGGGACAAGAGCCATGAAAAATTTTAACCAAGAGCAAAACGCTATTGGGAATGCCACTTTACCTATTGATCAAGGAATTTATTTTAATGATATAGCGCTAAGAGATGTCGATAATAATTCGACCCATTCTAAGTATAATCTTGAATTCAAATCAGGAAGAATTATGCAGGGTAATTCTTCTATCGTACATCATCCAGGAAAACTAACTAAATTATCGGTTCCGATTAAAGGTCCATATAATATGGCGGCCGTATACGAGACAAGGTACAGGTGGTGGGGCGAGTCCTATCAAGTTGTCGTTAATAATAATGGCGCTAGAACAGGTAGTGGAAGTAGAGACATAAGAACTGAAGGAACTTCAGCAAGAAATTTCGTCTCTTGGCAAAATTATGTACCGATAGAAAGAGCTGCTAAACCATATACATACACAAACTATGATAGAGATATAGATTCGATAGATATAGGTCTACAAATAGATGGATTAAGCGATACAAAATCATTTTCTACTAAAAGCGAAAATCAAGCGGGTAAAAGTAAAATGGGTACGCCACTGCCATTAACAATAACTTTTCAGGTCACAACTGGTAAAGCAGATAAAGATGGTATCGTAACAAGTTCTAATGCTCGCTTTACAGTTAGGCCAGGAAAGGGCAAAACAGTTGGAGATGGAAACGGAAGGGTGGCGGTTAGAGGAATTATTACAGCCCCATATACCATCACACTAGAAGGCATTCATCTACCTACGATGTCTGATAGTGACTTGTATAATTTTGTAAAGGTAGAGAAGGTACAGCATGAAACAATTTCTAATTTAATTAGAAGGGACGCTGGGGTAGGGACAGTAACAGAAAAATATCTCGATACATATTACTATCCTGGAAGTTGTTATGTAGCAAGCCAGATAGATTCTCAATATTTTCCACAAGTTCCAGCTAGGACGTTTAGACTTAAAGGCAAAAAAATAAAAATACCCTCTAATTATAACCCAACAAATGCTGATGGAACTGATAGGAGATTTTCAGATTTGCTACCAGCCTCATCGCAGGTTACTTCTTTTACGGTTTCAAATGACGATGGAGGGAATAATTCGAACGACGCTGTAGGAACTTTCGCCATAGATGGAGCTACCGAATTAGGTTCTAAAAAATGGATATCATCTTCAAACGGCCATACTATAAGAAAAGTACAAAATGACAATAATATCTTTGTTTGGGTTTATAGAGATAGCGATAACGATCCCTTTTTTGTTTCAGAGCGCATTCCAAATGCGACCACAACCTCTCAGAACTATCCGTGGCAAGTTTCCTCGAACTGGGCTCATTTTACAAATGGGCTCACCGAAATCGAGAGCTTTAATGAATTAATATTTTCTAATTTTGCGCCCACTGTAAATGGCAATATAGGACAGCAGATCTATTCAAATAATGGTCGATGGGATGGAAATTTTAAATACGCTTGGTCGGATAATCCAGCTTGGATATATTACGATCTTCTAACTAATAAAAGATATGGTTTGGGATCTTATTTACGGGATATAGACATTATAGATAAATGGACTCTATATGAAATAGGAATGTATTGCGATGCCGTAACAATGAATGACGGAAGCTATACTACCAATGATATGGGAGGCGCTGGTAAGTTTATCGGAGTGGACGACGGATTTGGTGGACTTGAGCCTAGGTTTAGTTGTAATATATTGATAAAAGATCAAACCAACGCTTTTGATGCTATTCAGAATTTAGCTAGATCATTTAGGGCGATGACATATTTTAATAATTCTTGCGTCTCAGTCAGGGTAGACAGACCATATCTTTTTGAAGACATTAATAACACTTCAAATCCAGTATCAGCTAAAAATAAATTCCCATCTCATCTAATATTTAATAATTTGAATATCAAAGATGGAATGTTTTCCTACGCAGATGTAGACAGGACAACAAAGTTATCGGCTGTAGAAGTTTCTTATTTAGATAAAAGAAATAATTTCACATCACAAACAGAATATGTAGAAGATCCTGAAGCTATAAAATATGTAGGATTGAATTTTAAACAAATAGAGGGAGTTGGAGTCACCTCAAAAGCTCAAGCTCACAGGTTGGCAAAATACATTTTATTTGAATCGCAAAATACTACAGAAACAATATCTTTTAATGCTGGATTTGAAGCTCTTTTAATACAACCAGGCGATATCATAAGAGTTGAAGATGAGATGAGAAATTTTACTCGAAACTATGGAACAGTTTTGGGCACAAGCGGAACCAGCAATTACAGTAACCCAGATCAATCTACAAATAATATAGGTCAAGGGCCGTCAGCTATAATAGTCGAACCAGCTATAGGGAGTGATTTAACTGACTATGTAACTGGAGGGAATATACATTTATATAATCCGATAGGTAAGTCTGGAATTGAAGATTTTTATAGAAATCCTAGTTCAAATAGCGAACTGTATAAGGAAATCCATAACCCGCAAATAATCTCTTTAAAAATAAAAGATACTAGTCCTGGTCAGACAAATGTTAGTTATGAAATTATAGATAGCGGTGTTGCTATATTTATAAACGGAGGAGATGGCCAATGGTTCTCAGAAAAAGATGCAAATATAAAACACGGAACGGTATATAATATTGATTCAAGTGGTAGAGACCCAAAATATTATAAAGTATTAAACATAGAAGAAGATAAAAATGCAGGGTTTAATGTATCAGCTACAATACACCATACTGGGAAATTTAAATTTGTAGAAGAAAATGTATCTTTTGATTTAGAGACAGGCACATTCCAACCGAATCTTAATGTAACAGAGGTAAGTAGGCCTAATCCACCACTTACTGTTAGTACACCCACCACCACCGCGGGCAGTAATAGATCTTTAAATCTAAATTTTACAGTAACTGACCCAGCTGACAAAGTACCAGACAAATATATAGTTATTTTAGAAGAGCCCGACTCTACTACGATTGTTAGCGAACATTTTAAAAGCAATAGCACTCAAACAAATATAGTATTGAGTGGGGATTCAAAAATAGACCAAATAGGAGATTATTCGATAAGTGTGTTTTCTGAGATAACGACCCCACTAATTAGTAGATCACTTCAAGGAGTTACGGTTGATTTTAGCACTCAAACAAGCGATTTTAATTTCAACGCCCAAGAAGCTTTTACTGAGTATTCAAATATTTTTATAGAAACAGATTTTAGTTCTACATTTAACAATGCGGCCGAGACTGGAGTTGCACAAAATTCTTTTTTTGAAAATGACAGCTCAATAAATGCAGTTGTCAATTTAGAATTTGAAGATATATTTGGGAATGTAGGAAATGAAGTATTAAACACTGTAACCTCACAAACCATAAACTTGTTAGATTCTCAAGGAAATTCTAAATCGGGTAATTTTAAAACGCTTGGCAGTGATAGTTCTTTCACAATAACTAATCGCGAACTTAATGAAGCGTTTCAGTATACTGGAGATTCAAAATATAGAATACCTGAATCTGTAAAATTTGAAGTTGATAGTTTCCAATTGGCCTCGGGCGCTACAAGTAAAAATATTACATTAAATGCTGGGTTTACAGAAAAACCTGCCGTATTTACTCAACAAAAAGTCAGCGGATCTTTCACGGAAATTGGATATAAACCACTAGGAAGAACTTCTGTAAGCTCTGATTCTTTTCTAGTCACTTCAGAGGGCAATAATTTTGAAACTAATTATTCGTATGTAGCTTCTCAAACTGGAAGATTTACTATTGATTCCAAAAGCATAGAGGTTGGGTTTGTAACAAAAAATAATACTTCGGCAAACCAGGAGGTACAATTCAGCCAAGCATTCTCATCGACACCTACTATTATTATACAACTACAAGACAGGGGTAGCAGTAGCAGCCAATCAAGATACTCTGAAACTTGTATAACTCAAGCGTCTGCCACTAAATTTTTCTTCAAAGCTTTTCAGGATGATAATAATGCTGCGGGCGGAGACGGTCAGTATGCATATATAGCTGTAGATGAATTGGCGTTCAATAACACTACGTCAAGCGACTTGCCTCAAGGAGTATTAAATTATGCGGCGACTGGAATTTCTAATTACTTTTTCAGGGATCCAATTTTAAATCAATTTAACGGTTCAGCAACTTCTGTTACAAATAGTAGGTATAACCACGATCAATACGCGGTTTTGTGCCAAAGGTCTGGAGTTGACACTGATCTAGATAACAAAACTTTTTTAGTTCACGAGATTGACGGTGAAAATAGATTACATCAACACATGCTTACAAGCGGACTTGATAATGGCATAAGAACCAGTGAAACCAATGGCGCGAACAATCATATTTTATTAACTGGAAATGATTTAAATGTAGGGACTTCTGATTTCACACTGTTTGCTTTTGTAAGATTTGACCCAGGCCTTAACGGTAAACAATACTTACTAGAATCTCATAAAAATGGAACTGGAATAGCTTGGTTCCAGTCTGGCGACGGAAAAAACTATGTAAATTTAAATGGAGTAGATTATTTAGCAGTTACTGGTAATGGGGGAGCATCATTAAATGATGGAAATATTCATTCGTTGCAGGTGTTTGTAGATAGAGACAATGGTTTAACTGGCTGGTCGCATACAAACCCAGCAGGTTCTTTATCCGTACAAAAAACAATTAATACAAGAATAATTGAACAATCTACTGGATTCTCTGTAGGCTCTTTAGGCTCAACTAACGTTGGGAGCGGAATGCCTCAAAATCCACACAGTTTTGATGGTAGCTATAGAGGAGGCGGAAACTCCTATCAACACATAGTATCATCAAATAGCACGGAAATAAACGCAAGTGGTTCTGAAAGTGTTTGGATTTTGGTAGATAATGATTCTTCTACCCCATACGCCCATACTCCAATAGCTTGGTCAGGAAGCGAAGTGGTATACTCCGATGTCACTGCTTTTAGGGTTAATAATACCGATGGAGGAGATGATGCAGACGATGGAGTAGGAAATTTTACCATAGATACTAGTAATCCCCCTGCCCCATTCGGTTCTAAAAAATGGAAAGATACTTCAAATGGACATTTTATAGAAAAAAGAGTCCGTCAAGGATTTCCTGGAGAATATGTTTGGGCTTATGGGGACTCAGACGATCAAGATCCATTTTTTGTTTCAGAAGTAATTCCAGGCGCAACCGCCAATTCCCAAGAATATCCTTGGGACGTTGATTCAAGATGGGCTCATTTTACAAATGGGAGCAACTTGCTGGAGGGTTTTGATACATTAACATTTTCTAATTTTAAAGATTCTCAAAACAATTTAACATCACATAGTCATCCTAAAAATGTTCAGAATTGGACTGGAGCAAAATTTTATACTGGACTCAGTGTATCTAATGTTGGGACTGGAATGAAAGATAACAGCCATGGCGATTTCGATGGCACATATACTGGACACGCTGATTTGTATGTTAATACAACAACTTCTGGACTAAGGATCAAGAAGACTGGGGCTAATAATACTTGGATATTATGTGATGATGATCCAGCTCATACTTATAAAGATCATAATGCAATTGCATGGTCTGGAGGACAAAATATAAGGTTCCCATGGAATGTAAGTACTTGGTCAGGAGGGTCCACAATAACAAATGGAATAATTACAGATAGTAGTGCTCCAGGATTCTCGCAGTTATTATCAGGAAAATATGCTGGAACTTCTGCTCCCCTCATCGGTGGACTAAGTCACGAAAGTTTCGACGCTCAAACAGGATTTAAAGTATTAGGGAATTCAGAATTACCTGGTAATGCTTTAACAAGTGGTCATGTAATCGAGCATATAGGATTATCAACTGGCAACGATATTACTGATAATTATATAACCAATCATCTTAGTAATCCAAGCCAAGCTAGAAATGGTTTAGATCATCAAGTAAGTACAAAATTTATATTAAATGTAAATGCTGAAAAATTCTCTGAAGATATTTCTACTAATAATACAGCTAGCGGAAGCATAGTAGGATCTGTAGAAAGATCTGAAGCAATAATAGACCGAGGGAAGAATGGTGATTTTAACTTTATACAAATAGGAGTAACAGGTACATTATGATATTTAATGAAATAGTTATAGGGCAACATCCAGCTGAGTCTGGTTATATATTAGAATGTCTTGTGAGAGGAAACGAAGATCCAAATGAATTTCCGATAGGATCGGGTAGACTTAAAGTAGAGTTTCCTAAATTTGACGTAACTGGATTAGAATTTCAAGGAAAAAATCTTTTATTTCTGCCTACAGGAGAAGAAGAAGAAACAAGGCTTATGGACAGTATAATTGTTCTAGAAAAAAATATAAATTTAAGGGCTTTCTTTTCTGGAGATTTAAATGAAATAGGTGATGGACTAGCTGTTCAAAATGTAAAAAATATAGATGTATACACTGGAGACGCCCCAGATTTTACGCCAGATACATTAGATTTTTCAAATCGGGTGGCAGAATTTCCTGTTACTTTAAGCGCTGGAGAACCATCTTTTGATATTAATATCACTGACACAGAAATAGATGGCAGAGTAGAAGAAAATCTTCACTACAAAGTAATTCCAACTGATTATCTAACCTTTGGAGAGGAGTCGGCTTCTGTAAGTGGGCTCATGTTTAGTGGGTTTGATAAATTTCCTAAAATAAATGAGGCAAATGTAACTAACAATCAGTTTTTAATATCTAGATCAAATGGAAATGATGCATTTGCGGGTGCGGGTGAGCTAGTAGAAATATTTACAGGATGTACTATAATAATTGATGGCACAATACCATTAGATTTTTATGGAACTTTTAGAATTAGAACAGCCCAGGAGATAAGAATATCTGGAGGGTATGATGCCGATGGAGCGCAAGTCACTCTACAAAGTACTATTCAAAACTTTCCCGTGAGTAATAATATGATTACAATAGATGCAAGTCCCGACAATGAATTTACCGAATTTGATATTGCCAACTTATTAGACGAGAATAATGAAAGGCAAGCATACATAGTAGGCGACTTATAATTCTTTTAAATACATGCTTTCGATATGTTTGTATTTTTTTCGAGTATATAGTCTCTTTAATTTGTCTGGCATTGAGTTCTCTAAATGAACCATACCTATTCTTTTGCACCCTATAGATTTTGCATAAGACTCATATTTATTAAGTAGTTTTAATCCAGCGCCCCTATGCTGTTCGTCTACATACCAAAAAGCCTCTGTAGCACAAAGGGCGCCATCTTCCAGAGCTGGCGTTATCAAAAATCCTAAAGCTCCTATAATCTTTCTTTCTTTTTCTAAAGCAAAAATTTTGCCCTTTTTAGATTTAATTAAATCTTTCCAAGCTGGAATCCAATTTTTTTTAAAACCATTTAAATCTTCTTTGTATGGTAATATTTTGTAAAAATTTTCTAAAACATTTCTTAGTTCCAGTAATTCAGAATCCGTTTTTGCTTCAAAAATCATAAAAGCTTTAAAAGCTTGCGGCATTCCTTGGCGGGAACATCTTTATAATCCGACCACTCTTTGATGACCTCTGGGTCATTAGTGTATGCGCCAGTCTTATACCACGCTCTAAGGCACCCTTTGAACGAATTGAAGTCTGTACCCGCTTTTTCTTTTAAAATGCCCTGTGGGCTAATATCTTTCGCTCCAGAGGATGATGGGGGAGCTACAATAGGAGACTTGTTTTTGGATGAGTCAATCTCGTCGGCCCCAACAATGTGAATACCCAGGAAATTACGAACAGTACGAACAAATGCACGATTTTCTGCAATACATTCTAAAAACTTAGCAGCAAATCCATTTGTATTATGTGTTGTGGCATTAGCTATAGAAGCAAAAGTTTGAGAGCAACTACTTTCGTAGTTTTCTATCCAATTTATCATACATTGGACAACAACACGACTATCTGAAGACTCTGTAACATCATAGGTTACATTATTAAAGCCACGAAGCTTTGCGAGCTCTTTGATTCCACCAAGCTTGATTAAAAGCTGGTTGTCTTCGAGGCCCTCGATAGAATCTGGAACTGGCATCTTGCGCATTTCAAAGTGATCCTTGTTGGGATACAAGTGTTCTGGGCTAATCATAGCTCGCCAGTTGACTGAACCATCTTTATTAAATTCATATTCAACGGACTCCAAAAGTCCGTGTTCGTTGCGTTTCCACAAATCTGGTCCGTATAATTTATTCTTCGACATATAGGTATAAGCTTTCTATTTCTGATTTTGAGATTTCATCGTATATGAATTTATTAGAATTGTCAAGCGTTTTAGAGGAAAATTCTGAACTAAATACTTTGCCATTAGAAATAAACTTTTTTCTAGAAAGAAATTTACATTCAGTATTCGGTGCATCCGTTACCTCAAGATCATTTTTTGGAACAACATTATAGTCAAAGTATTTTAAACTAACTTCAGAAACCATGTCTTTATCTTCAACTTGGATCGCGAATTTTACTTTGTTATTTTTTAATTTTTTAATAAAGTTCGTAAGATCTAAGTTTTTATGCTCTGCGGTGAAATTAAAAATTACTTGTTTTAAATTTGAGCAGGCATCGATAATGTCGTCATCTATAATTTGATCTAAGAAAAGATTTACATTTGAATGTTTGCACCAATTTATAATATGATCTTTATCAAAATGGATATCTGACTTGACGTTTATATTTTTATTTCTTAAATCCGAATGAGGAGAGAAAAAATTAGGGACAATTTCAACAATGTCTTGATTGTAATTGTAACCAATTCTTATAGTTTTAAACTTTATTTTTTCTTTAATGTTTAATTTATCTAAAACACTCTGGGCGATATTTTCCGCGAATATCTCATTAATCCTTTTTTTAGACTCTTGAAGAGAAAAAGAAGGTTTAATTGAAGAAAAGTCTGGGGCAATTATTTTAGAATATTTAGAGTTCATATTACTTGGGTATGAATTCGACAAAAGACAAACGGATGGTTTTTTATAAATATCTGAAATTACCATGAAATGGTTTGCAACGCCCAAATACAACTGCGAATTTTTAATTAAAAAATTATTTTGTTTAACGCTTTGGTTTTTATTGTCATGTATTTCAAGAATTTTTATTTTATGTTTTTCAAGAATTGGGTTCAACAACGGCATAACAATTCCCCAGTAATCATATTGATTGACTTGGATTGGATCGTCCTTAAAAAATGTTATATATTTTTCTTCTGGTACAGGGTGAAAATGCTCTGTAATTTTTGCTTTTCCTATTTTGACACCAAGGTCTTTTGCATAAACTTCTGATATACTACTCATATAATTTGTGATGTGTTTTATCTATTCCGTTGTGGTGATAATTAGGGAATTTTTGAGTGCCGAGAGAGGGCAAAAACGCTAATTCAAAATATCCTTTATGATTTCCGACTCCTTCTAAAAAATTAGAATTATCTATTGATTCAGAATATGGCAAAACTTTATGAACCTTGGGGTTGTCTTCTATATAAGGGAAGAAGATGGGTGCTGTAAAAACATAAATATCATGATCTTTATAAAGGTCTTGCAGGCTGTCAATTAAAGAATTAATGGCTAGTAAATCTACGGCTGATTGAGGAACAACAATAGCGATGCGCTTGCCTTCGTCCAAAAAATCTCCCAAGTCTTTGTTTTGATTGTCTTTGTCCCAATCAAAGTCATATTGTACCGAAGGCATTTCATCTATAATTTTTTCTAGTTTTTTGCCAATAGACTCTGTAGAGTAATTTTCAATAGTCCAGTCTCTGGCTTTTTTGCCAATTTCAAATCTTTTGTGTGGCTTTAGGTTATAAACTTTTTTGAGTTGTTTAGCTATACTAGATGGGTATGTTGAAGCTTTAATAAACTGAGTACCTGGCTCTCTGTATTCAGACCAATCAAGGGGGAAACTACCACATTCGGGGCCAGAAGAATCTTCTCCGCAAGAGTAGTTTGTGACTAGAGTTATAAGCTCAGTCATTTTTGCCTCAAATATGGGTATTTCCATGCCTCCACTGGTAAATGGGTGGCAATAAACATCCATGATATTGTAGATTTCATTCAACTGGGATTCATCTACTCCAGCCCTAGTATTTGTAGTATTGAAAGTCTTTTCGGAGCCGCAAAATGGGCAAGTTTTTTCTTGTCCGCAGAAAGGCGCTATCGCATAATTATTACAAGAAGAGCAAAAATAAGTAGTTAAAATATCTTCATTATTTATATTTTTTTCCTTTAAAAGTCTTGGGATGTCCCATCCTTCACCCCAATGAGTATGCAATAATAATTTAGCTTTCGGACATTCTTTTTTAAATATTTTAAAACCTTCGAGTAGATTGGGCACACTTTTTCTTAATTGATTTCTAAACACAAACCCAACAATAAATTCATCAGAAAGGTTAAATTTGGATCTTAATTTTTGCTTATCATCGTTACTGACTTTATAAAAATCTTCGGTGTTGACGGTGCCATGCAAGGTATTGACATGGCTGTGCCCTAATTTTTTCATATCTTTTTCTGCAAAAGATGCCCAAACATAAAAATTTTTAGTCTTAGGGGCGGCATCCAGCGCTTGCTGAAGTATTGGTTGACTGTCAAGAGTAGTCCAAATCATATTATTGATTTTATCCCACCAGGGCTTTTCCCAATAATTTGCAAAGGCCCAAATATCTTCACATCCTATATAAACATCTGGCTTATATTCTTTGATGGCCTCATCAATAGTATAACTACCGTACGAGCCCATTCTAGATTTTTGTTGATCGGAATTCATTTCCCTCAATAAGTCTGGGTTATTCGGCAAAGAGCCTTGTGCTTCCCAGGGTCTTAATGAAAGAGATGGGTGACCCCATTGCATACCATTTGCAAATTCAACAATTTTATATTTATTGGTCTTGTGCAAATAACGCAAAATATTTTTTGCATTTTTACCAAATCCAGTAAAGGCTTTGGCTGAATTAGAGTGAAAAAGAATCTTTTTCATTAATAATTAAAGTACTTAAACAAGAAAAGATCAAACAATCCTTTGAGAGTTCTAGCTTCTGCTATCTCTACACCCATTCCAAATTTTAACGTAGAATTTTTAACAACACTAAAAGAAAAAGCTTTTTGCCCATTCTTTTTTGTATAAGGTTTAAATGATATTTGAGTTTTATCATCATTATAACTGTGATAAGCCGAAAACTCTACATAATTTTCGATTGCGTTTAACATGCCGCCAATTTCATTTTCCCCTAACTTAAAGTAGATGTTCTTTTCTGGGTCTTTGGCGTTGGCGCTAAAAGATCCCGTTTTCTTTTGAGAATCCCAGCTAGCCTGTTTAATTGACTGTACTAAGAATGAAGGTTTTTGGCTATTACCATCTTTGTCTTTTTCAACAATCTTGAAAGAAAATGCACATCCAGAATTAAAAGAATTTGGCTTATAAATATCGTGTTGCTTATGACTCATGCAGGATTATAATGCAATAATCATGATATTCTATTATTTTATATAACTTAATCTGAGTCTTCGTTATAATCTTCTATCGCTGTATTAGAGTAGTCTTCATCCACCTCTTCTTCATCCACAATGCCTGAGATTTCTTTTAATTCATCCAAATCATAAGTTTTAATTGTTGGAACAACGGTGTAGAATAATTTATCAAAACTTTCAGTATAATCAGCGAAACGCTTTTCGATAGTCGGTTTGAGATTATGATACAATTCAATATAATTAATTAGGTCTGATGACCTATAAAAAGCTCCGTAAGCGTTAAAATGAAAGAGTATCCTGTGAAATAAGTCTTGAAATAGTAAAAATCGATTTGTTTCTTTTTTTTCTTCGTACCGATTTAAAAAATCTTGGAAAGATAAATGCTTGAGTAAGTTAGAAGAGGAATAATACTTTTCTAAAAATAATGCGATGTCTTTAGATGACTTGAATAGCATTAAGTTGTTGATAACTTTCAACAAACTATAGTAGATGTCCGCTTTGTGGGAATGCTCAAAATTAATAAACTTTATATATTCTGATTGAAACAAAATATTGCTTTTTTTTAAATTAGAATGACATAAAACGGTTATATCTTCGGAGTAACTTTCTTCTAAAACACTTTTAAGTCTTGAAAAAATAATTTTGACATCATCCAAATTCAAATCTGTCATTTTTTCGAAAAGAGATTTTTCTTTTTCGTCAGAACTTTCAAAAAGCTCGATTATCGATTCATTCTGAGAAAATTTATCTTCAAAAGATATTAGCCCCGAAGTGTCGGATTCGTGCACAAAGTCTAAATTGCATGTAAAAGTTCCCATATTATATACGAGATCGTCTATACCTATAGAATCAAAATCTATACCATTTTCCCAAGATGTGAGAAGAAACTCGATTCCAGCATCTTGATCATTTGTGTAATTTATAACCTTAGTCGAGACTAAATCACTAACAGAATCTAAAGATTTTTTTTCAGTAGAAAGTTTTTCATTGTCTGGGTCTAAGCTAATTTTTAAGAGATATTTTTTATCTTCATTTAAAAAAGAATAGCTCTCATAGAAAAAATTTGAGCTAATTAATTCTATGGTTTCTTCTGATTGTTTAAGGTCTGTAAATATATCTTCAAGATATGATCTAATCAACTCTTCCTCAAATTCAGATATTTCATCGTCTCTTTGGTCGGGCCTAGTGTCGACCGTAAACAAATTTCCTATATATGCTTCCTTTTCTTTAGTGGCCATAGATAGAGTATATTACACAAAAAAGGCGGTATTTCTACCGCCCTAGTTTATTAGATACTGACTGTACCCATCTTGAGCCCAGTTAGACTAGTTTTGGCAAACTTCCGCCTAATACCAGCATTTCGGTCGTGAATGACCACATAACTAGGTGTCTCATTAACGAACTGAGCATTATAACTAGCTCCGTCCTTTGTCCGAAGGCCAAAGAATCGGCCCCCGCTCTGCTTCATTGTTTTTACGATACGATTTGTTTTTCTCATAATTAATTATTAAAATCCTATTTTACCTGATAATGGAACATTTTTACCGCTTCTAATGTTTTCTTTAGAAGTATTTAATTTATATGCAAATATATCATATATTAATTCAATGTCAACAGGAAAAACCTTGTTTTCAAGACTTTTTCCCCATTTTTCTATTATTTTAGCGTAAGTTTTTTGAAACTTGGCGTATTGGGCGGTTTCTTGAAATTTAGCATCCATTAACTTTGGTTCCATATTTTTAGCTTTTTGCGGGCGAATAAAATTTATTTTTTTGCTCCTAGCCCCAGACTCATCCAAAACATCAAAAGCCTTGTCTGGAAATTTTTTATTTGTTAAATAAATATCACAAAGATCTATTATTTTAGCAAGCACATCTTCTTTGTACTCAACTTGATGGAATTTTTCATAAGATTTTTTCGCGACTTTAATTAATTCAAAAGTTTCTTCTTTGGTCGGCTCTTTAATATCAATCTTTTCAAAACGACGATTTAAGGCAGAATCTTTTTTAAAAAATCTTTCGTATTCTTCTTTAGTGGTAGCCCCAACACATGAAATATCGCCCCTAGATAGGGCTGGCTTCATTATGTTCGCAAAGTCTAAGCCCCCGCCGTCTGAGCCTCCTCCAGCGCCAATTATATTATGGACTTCGTCAATAAAAAGAATGTAATGATTATCTGATGATAGCTGATCTAGAATTTTTTTTAGTTTTTCTTCCATCTGTCCTCTGTATATAGTACCAGCAAGAACCGAAGCTAAGTCCAGTGATAGTATTTTTTTATGCAAGAGTAAATCTGGGCATTGCCTTTTTAATGTTTTTTCAGCCATGCCCTCTACAATGGCAGTTTTGCCAACCCCAGCTTCTCCTACTAGAATTACATTGCTTTTATTTTTTTTCAAAAGAACTTCAAAGATTCTATCTATTTCTTCATCTCTGCCAAAAATTTCAAAATCTCCTCTTTCACTGATTTTTTCATTTAAGTCTTCGCACCAATCTGAAATGTCAGATGTGGGTTCGTTGTTCGGCTTTTTATTTGATTGATTTGATGCTACTAACTCTTTTGGTGTCCCATTTTTTATAGTATTTTTTAGATCCTTGTTGATTTTTTCTAAATCGACATCAAGAGAAAGCAGAAAATCGCATATCTCTTCTCGAGTACTGAGTATTACTAACAGTATATGATCTATGCCTACAAATTCGTCCTTTAATTTCGAAGATAACTTAACAGAGTCTTCTAAAATGTTTTGTATTTCTTTGGAATATATTTTATGTTTTCGCTTGGGCTCTTTGTAGCAAGTTAGAGCGTACTCAATACTTTTTTTAATCCCTTCTTTAATAATTCCATTAGAACTAAATACGTGATCTATATTATTGTGATTAAAATTTAATATTGAAAGTATAAGATGCAAATCTATTACTTTTAAGTGACCAAATGTTTCAGCCACAAACTCAGAATCCTTTAAGGATTTTTTTGCTGAAGGGGTTAAATTAAATTTTGATAAATCCATTACTTTATTTCTGATAGTTTTCTATAAATTTTCTCATCAAGGATTGTAAGCTTTTCTCCAAAGATCACATCGTCACCTTTACTTCCATAAACAAAAACGATCTCCCCTTCTTTGGGTTTTTTGCCCCCATTGTTTAAGTAGTTATCTAGCGTAGAAGATCTTCTATTATTCATAAGCATAAAATTAACCTTGCCGAAGTCGTCTTGGACTTCTGCTCTCATGTATTTATTACCACTTCTGCTTGTTCTTGAAATGCAATCTGTGACCACTCCTACAAATTTAACTCTATCATGATCGGCTATAGATTTCATTTCTAAGCTATTGTAAAGGTTGCCAGAGTTTTTAAAAACTTTTTTAATTTCTGTAGAGTGACTATATCCTAGATACTTTCTCTCAAAGAACCAGTTGGCAAACTCAAGGTGATTTTTATTTTTTTCATATATATCCTTGTAGCCCTTATATTTCTTTTTAAATGTTTGGAAGCGTGATGGCTTCATAATTGGCCTGCCATCATCGGCCACTAAAGAATCCTTTATGATTGCTTGGATAGTATTAAGAACATCATAATTATACTCTTCTCCGATTTGAATAATGTTTCTCTTCTCTCTGTCAGTAAGTATGTTAAAGGACTGAGCCTCTAAGACTAGGCGACAGCGATTAGGTAACGATGAATTTGTTTCGCAAAAAGAGTCCATTGTCCCGCCTTGAATCAGCCCAGAAAGTACGCCAATATTAATGCCTGACTGCTTGGCATTGGTAAATATATCATACTTATTTTGATTAGTCTCTTGAGCTTTTCTAAAATCAACTAAGTTCTCTAGAGTCTTCTCAGATACCCCTTTAACGCTGTTAACTCCGTATCTAATGTTGCGACCCTCAATGCCAAAGTTAATATCTGACTTGGACAAATCTGGTGGCAGAAGCTTTATATCAAACTGGCACAACTCTTGACTGATAAGAGCAATCTCTGCATGAGAGTCTGGCTCATGCTTAGTCATTTTAAGCAAAGATAGAAAGAACTCTTGTGGATGCTTAAACTTTAGGTAAGTTGTAATTGCCGCGAGAATAGCATAACTAATTGAGTGCGACTTATTAAAAGAGTAATTCGCTGAATCTTCTGCGACCTTCCATAAAACTTCGCCGACTTCTTTATCTAAATTTTTCTCTTCGACTTTTTGCTCAATCTTAGCTTTCCAAGCTGGCATTTGATCTACCTTCTTTTTACCCACAATTCTGCGGAGCTGTTCTGACTCATCAAGAGTAAATCCGACCTTAACGGCCATCTTCATTAACTGCTCTTGATATAGGGGGATACCGCCAGTATAAGAGAGGATATCGTCAAAGAATTCATTAACTGACTGGAATCTAGAGGTACTTGCATAGTCAGCATATACATCCAGATAGTCAAGTGCACCAGGGCGAGCAATCGCAACCACAGCAGACAACTCCTCCAGGTTTTTAGGAGCGATTTTTTTACAGACCTTAAAGTTTGTATCCGCTTCAATCTGGAACAAACCCTTTGGTGCCTCAATGAATTTGAAGTTTTCATATATTTCTGG
>Ga0181410_1000345_pt1 | contig 20899 bp, 11 predicted proteins | sample 33SPOviralmetaG_FD_130112 | JGI IMG/M metagenome (GOLD analysis project Ga0181410, IMG submission 130112) | Marine viral communities from the oligotrophic San Pedro Time Series (SPOT) site, San Pedro Channel, CA, USA - 33 SPOT_SRF_2012-06-20 | ecosystem: Environmental > Aquatic > Marine > Strait...
GATCCAATTCTAACTTTGCCGCCATTAGGTTGTAATAATAAATTATAATAAGTTGCAGTATTTGTTCTTTGTTGCTGTATATAACCATTACCATTAGTAATTGACCCAACAAACATTCCATAACTATTAAGGTCAGCACTAAATATTGCTGCTCCACCTGCTCCTGACCCTGCTGCGGGTACTGATGCAGATGCAGGACCTATAACTTGAAAATCAGCTAATGGAGTACTTGTAGAACCTACCATAACATTTCCATTATTATTAGGAAATACAATAGATGTTCCATCTGGACTTGCTAATGCATTGACACTTGCATAGCCTGAAGCAGCAACATTTCCTGAATGGTCTATAGAAAATCTATCTCCAATCGCGTTCCAGTGCAATATTAATTTATTGGATTCATGTACAAGCCAAGGATAATTAGTAGAACCATTTGTAGCACCTGTATTTCTAAAACCAATACAATATCTCTGGCCTGTGGAAATAGCTACAGGGTAACTAGAACCGAAGTCTGCGCCAACACAAATTCTTGGAGTAGTCGTTTTACCTGTAACTGTTAAATTAGCATTTCCGCCATCAAGTTGCATAACACTTACTGTATCTGCAGCTGTTGCTCTAATACCTGAAGCAGTGCCATAAGAGGAGCCGGAAGAGCCAAAGAATCCATTAGAACTTTCATATGAAATATAAGCACCATCAATAAGTACTGAACCTTGACCATTTTTTGATAAAATAACAAATTCTGCACCACCAGTCATGGTTAGTCCATTTTGACGAGTATATCCGTTATTTGCTAAATCACCTAACCACGAACCACTTTGAATAAAGAATCCAGTAGAATTTATATTATCAAGTGTTTGAGCATTACCGCCATCTGCTGAAGTAATATAATTCGGATTGCTTGAAGGAACCCATGAAGGTGTTACATCAGCATTTGTTGCACCAGTATAACCTAGATTTGCAAGAGTTAGTGTTCTTGTGCTATGTGATTGAATCACACCATCAGTCATATTTAATTGGTCAATAACTGTTGCGCCTGATGTGTTAATATCTGAGTCTGTACCTATAATCGTATTACCAGAAGATGTTACATAACCTTGTCCAGTAACAAAAGTATGAATTTGATCAGCAGTAGCAAGAGCTGTTCCGCTATTAGCAATAGCTGCTGTTTTTGCTCGTACAACGCCTGACCCACTTGTAGATGATAATTCAATAGTAGTATTATCAACAGAGACTTCAATTTCATTTGCACCTGCAGTGATACCATCACCTCCAATTACATTCAAAGTTGCAGAACCCGAACTTGCTCCTCCAGTCATACCACTTCCGGCTACAACTGCAGTAATATCTCCTCCACTCGCTTCTGAGGCGTCTCCGCTTTCATCTACATAAAAACTTTCTCCTGTTGCTGCAGTTACTGATATAGTTCTTGAAGCTGCCGTATTACTTACACTGTTTATTCCTGAATTTTGTGTTCCTGCTGTACCTCCTATTTCTGCAAAGAAATAATAAGTATCAGCAGTATATGAGTCTGTATCTGATATTACAAAATTTCCTCCACTAAGTAGGTTTGTATTGTTTGCTTGAAATACATGGGCTTCATGAAATCTAAATCCTGGTTCAGCTTCAAAAGAAGTATCAACATTATACTGAGTACCACTTCCACTACCTGTTGTTCTTGTTACACCATTTGTAAAAGAAGTACCTAGATTGGCTATTTCGGTTGGGCTACTTAAGTCTGAATTAGTAGATACCATAAGCCTCATCTGAACTTTTGCAGGTATTTTATTAACTGCCTGTGATTCTGTTGCATTTGTTCCATAAGAATAACCTGACATTGTTGCAGGTTTTGACACACTAATTGTTAATGTTTGAGTAGCGTCTAAAGTTACTGTTTGAGCGTCTGTGGTTGCAGAAGAATTAGTTACAGTTTTTGAAATAGTTGATACTGCAGTACCTGTTGTTTGTGCTATTCCTGAGAAGAATTCATCGGAGAAACCGTCTTCAGATGAAAACACTTTAGAACCACTTGCATTATATATTTCTACGTTATTTAATTTAACTACTGAATCTGTTCCTGTTTTTACGACTTCTATAGGTGCATCTGCATCTGCTCCAGCTTTGAATATTGTACTACCTTGTGATATCTGAACCAAACTTGTTCCTGTTCCTGAAGATAATCCTCCCGACACAGAACCTGTTAATGTTAAATCTTTAGCAGTTACTGCTCCTGTTCCAGCTGCAACAAAGTTACCGCTACCTAAATTAATACTTGAACCTGTTCCTGATATAGCTAGTCCTGTAGAACTAAGCGTTGCGTCTCCAAAGGTTCCTGTTGAGCCTGTAAGACTTCCCTTTACTGTTAAATTACTGCCGTCCCATCTTAAATGTTTAGCAGAGGTTCCAATATCAAACTTGTATGCTCCTGAACTATAGCCTAAAAAGAATCCTGCATCCGCATCGGCATAATCTGTTTTACCTGTAGAATAAATTTTTCCTGATGTATTTACTTCTAATATACTTCCTACATATAATCTATTTGTTAAAGTTGTGTTTGCACTAAGTACACTTGCATTTACAGTACCTGTTGTTATTTTTGCACCATTTATAGTAGTAGTATTATTATTTACAGCTGCTGCTACACCGCTTGGAACAACAAAACCTGAATCATTTGTAAAGTCACTTACATTAACTGGTTTATTAGCAAGACTATCGAAATCTCCATCGAAAATATCAACAGGAGTTCCTCCATCTGTTAACTGAGTATTTGAGTTAGTAAAAGTAACTACTCCGTTAAAGTTTATATGTTCAGTAACAGTGGCATATGCAACAGATATAGTTGAAGAGTTTGCACTCGTTTCTGTACCATAATATCTTACAGTATAAAAAGTATTAGAAGATGTAGCATCCTGTGTATTTGGTGAATTTAACCAAACATTATTAGGTTGGTTAGTCGCAGTACTAATACCTGTGCCTGTTACGGCGCCACTAGAAAAAGTATAAGTGTTTCCAGAAGGGGCAGAAGGTGCACCTGATGTTGTTTTTTCTTGATATAAATAACCTTGTATAGTTCTAAGTCCTGGGTCCCCAATGAATTTAACATAAGTTAGTCCACTAGGAACACTCGTAGGCTCTGAGCCTGTCCATTCATAGAAGTTTACAAATGTTCTACTTCCTTGAGTAAAGCTTGCCCCACTTCCTGATGCATTGTTTGCATATATAGGTACTACTCCTTCTGAAGTACCTACAAACTTAACATATCCAGAATTGAATACACTTGCTGATATACCTGGAGCTGAGCCTGTGTACTCTACATACTTAACAAAGGTTAAACTACCTTGAGTAAAACTTTTATTAGTACCGTTAGCATCAGAAGCATAAGCTACTTTGACACCTTGTGTTTGCCCGTCAGTACCTTTAGCTATTGTAAGTGTTGTAGTTCCATCCCCATCTGTAATTGGTATAGTAGTATTTCCTGAACCATCAGTACTTGGAGTACCTACAGAAACTGAAGTTCCTGCCTTTGACTTTGAAAGAGTATATTTTCGAGTTAATGTTTTTGTTCCTGTACCGCCATGTACACTTGCTGGTATCAATGCTCTTACTGTGAATGTTTCTATATCACTAGACCAACTAGACCCTGTTAGGGCATAAGCTCCAGTAGATTGAGTAAGTGTAAAGGTTAATCCATTTTGAGTAACACTAGTATTTGTGCCACTTGTTCCTATATAGAATAGCACACTTGAGTTTGTACTTACAGAAGTAGCACCTACAAAAGTTTCAAAAGCTCCACCTGCATCATCATAAAATCCACTAGCATTTGTAGCACCACTTGAATTTGTAGCTACAGTATGTGTAGAATTTGTTAAATTACCTGTAACGCCTCCAATACCTCCAGCACCGTCTTGTACTGAGAATAATGTAATAACATCTGTTGCTTTTAAGCTTCCACCTTCAAACATTCTGCATCTTATTTGTGTTTCTGAATCTAGCGCTGGCTCATCCCCATCTGCTAATGTGAAGGTAGTAGCTGTAGAAGCTATTGTGTTATTAGAAGCGTCTGTTGTTATCTGAGACCAGTTTTGTCCTTGGTCTGTGCTTTTATAGTAATCGAATGTAGGTGTTACAGCGTGTCCTTGAGGAGTTGCTGAAATATCGATAGTTGTAGAATCATCTGGAGGGCTTCCATTGTCATATCTAATTACAAAGTTACTCGCCGCAAGTTTAACTGTTCTTGCATCTAGTCCACCACCTGCAGCACCGTCTAGTCCTGCTGTAACTGCATACGTCTCACTAATACTATAATTTGTAGAAGCATCTGTAATAATTTTTGCAAGTATAACATCGTTAGAAGGTATAAAACTTTGCTTTTTAATAGCTACTCCACTATACGCTCTAGTGGTAGTATTATTAACTCTCAGAGAAGTATTGCTGGTTATAGCATTAATTGTTCCCATAAATAAAGAAGTTCCGCTACTTACAAATACTTTATCTCCTACTTCAAATTCTGTAGTAAAAGATGTTCCAGACCCTGTAATTAAATTAGTATTAACCCCCATAGAGGCAGTACCAGAAATTGCTGTTAGTCCTTCGTTAGAAGCACCTACTTCCTTCCAGTATTTTATAGCTAATTTATCACCATTTGCAGAAACTGCAGTGCTGTTTTCTACAAATTGAACTGCTTTAAATTTATCTGTAGATTCACTAGCATCGAACAATAAATAAGCAAGAGAATTAGCTCCCATATTATTAAAATTTTGTTGATAACAGCTAGAAGTATTAGTACTATTTAAATAAGTTATTCCATCAGGTGCATCGAATTGATATCCATAGTTGCCTACAGATACTGTAGAAGCGCTAATTGTTAAGGCTTGATTTAACACTCCGCCTTTCATAATCTGTTCTATCTTAGGTCCTGGATATAAAGAAAGTTTAGATGCTACTACTTCAATTTCATTTTTAATATATTTTGAGTAAAAACCGTTTGTTGTTAGAACTCTTAGAAATACAGTATATAATACACCTGGAGTTACATCTTTAATTCTGTGACCTGTAGAATCTGGTCCAATACTTATTGTTTTCTTAAATCCTTTCCCTTCAGCATCTTCTAGCCCAACTATCAGTATCTCGTACCCTGCAATAAATTCGTATTTTTTATTTGAATTTGCTTCTGTACTTAGAGGGGGTGTCCATCCTACTAGTAAATCAACTCCTGTGCTATTTATATCGATAGATTCTGCCGCACTTTCATGCCCTGCAGGTATAGCACTTAGTCCCATACTTGTAGGTGCAGGAATTATTCCCTCCCTTGTAGGTGGTTTTCTTATTTCAGGAGTTTCTTCTATTATATAACCTCTTTCTACTAAGTCATATAAATCTTCTGAATGTCCCACGGCACTAATATTGTAGGTTTTTTCATTTGAGTCCTCTGATATAGATGTAATTAAAAAAGGTTTAGGTGCAGAAGCTACTAAGTCACCAGTAGCTTGAGTTGTTGCTGTTATGCTCCACATAACTTCACTGTTTGGGGTTGAAGAAAATGCTGAAGATACTGTTACAATATTATTATTATAAGAACTTACAGGTTTACTTTCAATTCTAGAATATTGAGACCAGAGTATTTGAACATTGTCTCCGCTGTCATCTTCGGTGTTTATTGCTGCAGTTTCTGATGTTATTGAAGTTAGTAAATCTCCACGTTTATATTCTGTTGAGCTTATAGTTGCTGTATCTTGATTAAGGTATGCGCCTCCTGTAGGATAAATTAAATTTAAATCAAAATTAGTACCCGAAGCACTTAGGTCTACTGCTCTATCTAGTCTAACTACAGTAGAGGAGCTAGAAGAAGAAGAGTCTACTCTTCCTGAAGATTGAGTAGTATATATGTCAGAATCTTGTACTTCTATCAGGTCTCCAGGTTTTAAATGCGCTGCATTAAGTCCTGTTCCAAAAGTTACAACTTCTTCTGAAAATCGCTCTGTAAGTAGCATCCATTTTCCGTGACGAATTGCTTGTCCTTGTGAGGTACATCCAAGAGCTACTACTTCGGTAGGATTAATTCTATTAGTTTCTAATATGTTTTCGGTGTCTTCTATGACTTCTACTTCTTGCCTGTAAAAAGCATCTGGGTTATTATAAGTTACTCTGACTTGATTTGAACGAAATCTAGTAGGAGTTGATTGGTACGTAAAAGAGCCGCCTATAACATTACCTTTGGAAAATGTATATATCGGAGATTTTTTAGAGTTTAACTGAGGAGACACTTTACCGTTGAAATAAACAAGCATACCTCTAAAGATAGATATAATATCTGATAAGTATCTTTGGGCTTCTGCAAGTTCAGTAATATACATATTACAAGTAAATCTAGGTTCGAACCCTCCTTTACCGTCAGGTACTAATTCATCACAATATTTTGCTATTTGGTACAGTTGGAATTTATCTATTTGTGCAAAGTCATCATTAGAATCTATGTATTTTCCTAAACCATAACGGTCATTTGTCATTATATCTAATAATATCCATGCAGGATTATCAGTCCATACTAACTCGGTATTAACTCCTGAAGTAAAAGTATTTAAGTCACCTCTAAAATTTCCATCCCAATCTTGGTCGGTGCTTTCGGTAGCTCCAGTAGTAACATTTCTATTATATGTTGCGGGGGAGTCAGAATATAATTCATTTCTAGGTTTATAATTTGTAGGTACTTTTATTTTTAAACCTCTAAGATCGTATCCTCTATTTGGTATACTACTAAAGTTTTGTGCATCTAATATTACTGCTCCATAAGCTGTATAAGGGTAACTTAATTTATCCTCTATAATATTTTGTATAGCTTGTAGTTGACTTGGGGCAGTATGGATAAAATCTCCATGTTCTGCCTGTGTAGGAGTCACTTTTTGTATATTTACTCTATAATCAGTAAAAGGTTGAAATTTTTCTATGTCAAAAGAAAAACTATAATTAAATGGGGTTCTTGTTAGTCTTCTCACAGTACCTGTTCCATTGTTATTAGTATTTGGCTTATTTAGTTGACTTCTGGCTTGTAGAGAAGAATCTGATACTCCGAATATTCTTTCCGAAGTATAGTTTGTGCCATCAGTTGTATATTCAAAATCTATTAAAAATTCTGCATTAGCTGCAGCTTCTTTCCCGCTTCTAGGTTTATGAGCAAATATTCCGGAAGGAAAGTTTATGGTAATACTTATTTGATCTACTTCACCTGGATTAGTAACCCCCATTGTTGTAGCAGTTACTCTATTAGCGTCTCTTGCTGCTGTAGGTTCTGGAGTATCACTCCAACCTGACTGAGAATTTGGAGTACTACCTATACCGCTTAAAGACGATAAATCAGTTTGAGCTATTTCAGTAGAAGCATTATAAACTATAGAAGAACTTCCTAAACCTACAGGAGGTTTCAAGTAACTTTGGTCTCTAGTACCCGGTCTAAAAGCTATAGCTGTATTTTCAAAATTATACTTTGGAGTACTTGCAACAGTTTGTGAAGGAGTTGTAACAAAAGCAGAAACATTAGAAGCATTAATACCTTGTGCAGACGCTAAAGTTGCTTGGGAGGCACTTTGTATTGAACCTATTAGGGCTATTAAATCTACATGAGTAGTAACATTAGATACAGTTGTTCTTGCGGGGGACATAAGGTATACTCTTTTTTGATCAATGTATGTACCTATGGAAGCTACTAAATCACTTCCTCCAACCCCTGCTCCTGGTATATGTACTGAGGTTCTTCCTGCCTTGTTGAAAGCATCTAGTGTAGTAAATATATTTGTTGTACAAGTTAATAAAGTTGTACCTGCAACAATGCTCATAGTACCAGATTTTCCTGCTTTATGTATTCGTATGTATTGAGAACCTTCAGATGTATCTTTGCCTGAGAACAAAGACCCATTATTATCAGTTATAACTCCTGAAGATGCTGTATAAGTTACATCTGTTGAATTTGTAGGCCCAAAACTTTTATTATTAGAGCCTTCCATAACAGGAGTACTATCTAAATATACTGAAGCTGCTCCATCTACTAAGCCTTCGATCGGGCCTTCTGAAAGCATATCATATATTAATGCTGTTTGTTTTTCAGTCGAAGTTTTTTTATTTGAAGTAACATTTGAAGTAGACCCTGCCCCTGCTCCTTTTCCTTCTTTCATTGTTAATTTTATGTCTGACATTAGAATATACTCCAAGTAATTGCATCGGCGTTTTCGCCTATAGTTGTTGAATTTGCGGCACTGGTGCCTTCGCTAGAGGATGTAATAAGATATTGTGTATTTGAACCTATTGACATATCTCCTTCTAAAAAGGCAAAATTCATTGGAGACCCTCCAACTATTAATCTGCCATACAGTAAAGGTACCGGTACTCCTTGTTTTACGTTATTTACAGGGCCGTCAAAATAATAAGAATCCCCTGCTTCTGAAGGTTTTTTAGGTGTCATTAATCCCATTATACCTCGCATAGCTAAAGTACTCCCTACAAACAACATAGCAGCTACAGTTTGGCCGGCTGTCAGACCAAGTACCCCTGCCGTGGGAGGGAAAAAGAGTGCTGCAACTATAAGAGCTACTCCTATAATAACTTTTAATCTATCTTTAAAGCCTCCTGCACCTGCAGGTATAGGAGTAATTATTAAGTCTTCTTCTCCCAGCTCGGTACTTAAGTTAGTGTAATCTAATAATTCTTTCCCTTTTTGCACATGGAACATAATTCCTTTTTCTGTACAATCTACTAAGTATTTGGTTAACTTATTATTTCTTTGAACATCTATACCGTGCATAGCTTCCTGTACAGTGGCTGCATTTAATTTCCAATGTTCTCCAAAGAGTTTTCCCATTTTTCCTTTTAAGTAAATATTTCTTGTCATTTTGGCTCCAGTAAATAGTGGCTTTTTTGTGGATAACTTACTATAAAGTAAGGAATATCCATTGCGTTACAATTATCAATATCATAATCACTTGGTCCGCAAATTTCTTGGTCATAGTGACTATGGACTACATATAAAATATTTGAAGTCATCATATATTGTGTGTATAGATTTGCGTCAATTTCAAAAGTATTTTCATTTTTTGAAATGTTTTCACACAAAATCCATTTTTCTTTGTTATTTTGTTCTATTATAAGTCCACACATTTCCCTTGGGGCAGAATCTGCGGCTGCTTTATAGAACTCGTTTAAAAATTTATCTAAAGTTTTTGGCACCTGGAAATCCTCCAAATGGTAGTATTACTCTAGTATCTGTATCTGTTCTTCCTGTGCTAGAAGTAGAGGAAAGAGTTATTGGATTAAATCCAAATCTTTTTTTACACCCTGTTAAAGACTTACTACATATATCAGCTATAGCCCAATATTTACTGCCTATAAAAGGAAATTGACCTAAACTTGTTTTCTTTGCTTTGAATAATCTAACTTTTCCATCAATAGTAGCAGTAATATAGTCATTATATTTATCATTAGTATAACTATAATAAGTAGTAGTATTACTATAAACGCTAAACACTCTTAATCTATCAAAAGAAGCATTAGAATCTGAAGGAGTGCCTGGGCTACTGGATTGAGCTATTGCTTGCCAGTAGTTAGTTAGAGTTGTATTATGTGCACTTGTATCTACTAATCCTGTTACAGTGATTCTCTGTAACGCAGTACTTGAAGTAATATTAGTAGTATTTTTATAATAAGAGTCTTTAGAAACTCCCCCACTTGAATAAGTAGAAAAAGAAGTTGTGCTAGGGATAATATATTCATCGTCTTCATTGGCATATACAGTATATTCAGTATTACCATTTTCTCCTGCCTGTACTCCATACGCTACTTTATATTTTGATTCCGTATGCCAAGTACATCCACCACATTTTTTACCTTCTGCTAAATCTTGACTTGCTCCTTGGTAAATCCAAGGGCATCCGCCTGCTACTATTTGTCGTGCAGGGATTTTGATTCCTTCTAAGTCAGAAGCAAGTGAAAGTTCAAACTGTACTGTGCTTTTATTCTTATTTGCAACTCTGTCTATAAAAAATACATCTTTTGGAAACTCGGGAGGATTATTTGAATTATAACTACCAGGAACTTTCGTATATTTTTCCAGTGTTGTTCTTCTAGTCACTTTGCAACCTAGTAGAGCATTATAATCTGCTCCGGCCGCGGCAGAAAACACTGATTCAATATTTGCAAAAGCAAGAGTTGGTCTTGGATTCTGCCCTCCAGACTCAAAGCCTTCGGCGTGTACGGGTATAGCTGTATATACTTGGTCATTTGTACCATCTGATTTAAATGTTACGGTACTCCCAACATTTTCCCCTGAATGAAAGTATATTTTAGAACTTGCTGTAAGTTCTATTTCAAATAATATAACTAAAGCGGAGTTAGGGGTTTGTTTCTGTAAATCTTCTATTAATGTACTCATGCTTCATATACTCTTAAAAGTGTTGCACTAGCAGTATAGAAATCGTCATAGTCCCAAGTCTGCGACCAATTTTCACAGACAACTTTTATAGTAGTTTCTGTATTTCCATTTTCACTGCCGTTAGTATCGGGTATTGTCCAGTTAAAAGCAGTTACTCCATTTTTTGAAGTAAAAAATGCAATAATATCATCAATTTCTGCTTTAGGTCTAGTATTAAATGATACGTTAAACTTTGAGCTTAGAGCATTTATTCCATTTGCTACTCTTTGTTCGTACCCATCCCCGAATGTTGTTTTAAAAATAATAGGAGTATCATCGCGTGAAAAACCTTTATCAGGTACTGCTCTTGTACTCCCGTCTAATAATATAAATCCTGTTGCCATTATTTTCCGCTTAGTAGCCCTCCATATCTTTGTTGTTTTGCTATTTCTGTCTGAACTGCTGCCTGTATACCTTTTCCTAAAGCACTTGCTTTTTCTGCATCCATACTAGAACTTCCGTCTGAATTAACTGTTACATTTACCACTGAATTTGTTACTGCTCCGTCTTTTACTTCTACCGGTATTTTCTCTCCACTAGGTATTGGTATTACAGCTTCTCTTCCATGAAGTATTGCTCCATATCCTGAAGTAGAGCCGTTTGCAATTCCACCTGCTGAATATCCTTTTACTCTTTGTCCTGCTTCAAATACTCCGCCTTTTCTTGCAAAAGGATTAACACTGTTTATTAGTAACTGTGATGTATTTGCTACAACTGCCGTAGTATTTGCTACTATAACTCCACCTAAACTAGCCATTGCTCCTTGAGTTGTTGTTTCTAGAGTTGCTGAAATTGCTAATTTAGCTAGTAAATCTCCTAGAAGATTTGAAACAAGACTTTGAATCATACTCTGTAGTATTGCTTCTGCAACTCCTAAAGCTACTTCTTTGGCTGCATCTGATGCTTTCATATCACCTTTTGCTACTTTCATTAAACCTGTTGTCATACCACCTTCTAAAGCTTTGCCTCCAGCGGCAGCGGCTTCATCTATTGCTCTTTGTGTTTCGGTTCTAGAATCTATTTTCTTTTGAAGCTCTAAATGTTGTTTTGCTACATTAAAATGGTCAATTGCTATCTGGTCTTGTAAAGATGATCTGTTGTCTTTCATTGATTCTGTACCAAATTTGGATAACAGCCCATTAAGACCTTGTGTATAATCCTCCTGAGCCTTCTTAGGGTTCCTCCTTCTGTCTATTACTCCCTTTGTCCTAGAAGACATTTGACTGAAAAAAGGATTATCTGCATATAGTTTATCTGTCATTAATTTTCTTAAAGCAGCTGTGTACTCCTTAACTTGATTCACTTCTTCGCCAAATTTTGCTAAGTTATTTCTTTTTTGTTGTTCTTCTGTAAGTAATTTTTGAACTCTTAATTGTTCATTTGATAAATCCAAAGCTAATTGTGCTATTCGTACATTCTCAACAGCATCAGCTATAGCATCTGCATTTGCTGAGTCTTTTAAAGCATCTAAAGCAGCTTCTGCTATTTTCAATTTTTTTACGTCATCCATTACTTTTATTCTTTTAGTCTCATTTTTTAGTAATAGTTCGCTCTGATTAGCCTCAAAACTTCTAGTAACCTTTGCAGCTTCCATTGCTAGATTTTGCTTTTGTTTTGCATTTACAATATTAGTTTCACGAATTAGTATATTTGCTAAATCACTTGCTAGTTTATTTACTTTTTTATCTTGTGCATCTAAAGACGCTTCTTTTTCTTTGTCTATTATACCTTTTTCCTGGTTCATCTCCAGCACTTTTCTCTGTGCAGCTAAAGAATCTTGCATCTCTCTTACTGAGCTTCTCATGGCTTGGCCAAATCTTCCTTTTCCTCCCATTTTTGATAGATTTTTATCGTAAGTCTTCTGTACTTCGCTAGCAAGAGAAACTTTACTAGCTAAACTACCATATTGAGCTTCTATTTGTTGTATGTCATTTATTTGATCTATGCTTAACTCCTTTCCGCTATTAACTATTGTTTGGTATTCTAATAACTTTTCTTTTGCATTAACAAATTGTTCTGTTTGTCCAACAGCTGCAGTATTAAAAGTAAAGTCTGAAGACATTAATTCTGCCATGCCTCCTAAAGAGGCTGCTAAACCTGTTTGAGCTTTACCCTGTTCTCCTGCAAATTGTGTTTCACTTTTTATCATTGGTTTATTTCTATAGTAACCTTTATTTTGCCCTTCTACGTTCTTTTTCTCCATTTCTGCTTCCGGGTCAAAAGCTGTCATATATTTGGCTGCTTGAGCACTTAAAGCTCCACTAGAAAGAGCTTTGGCTGTTTGCATATTCATTTCAGTGTTATACATCATAACTCTTTTTGCTACTAACTTATTTACCTCTGCTTCCCCTTTTTTGGTACGTTCTAATCTTTCTACTTCTTTTGTTCTTAATGCTATCATTCTATCAAGTTCTTGGGAAATTTTTATATTTGTTTCTGCTACGTCTTCCATCATCTCTTTTCTTGCAATAGCTAACTTAGCTTCCTTTGACTCTGTATCTTTAAGCATATTTATAACGCCCATAACTGCAGAACCTATCATAGTTATTATACCTATAATACCTGCGGCTTTTAAAGCCATATTCATACCTTTTGCAGCATTTTTAGATGCGGTAACCATCATTAACTGAGTTTTTTTATAGAAAATTTCTGTTTTTTTATATTTTGATCTTTTACTTAGCTCTGATTTAGTAGTTTCTATGTTTTGCTTACCTGTAGATGCTTTATGCGCCAAATCCATTTTATCAAGGGAGTTTTTAAAGTCTATTTGTTCTTGTTTTGTCATCTTTTTCCAGATTCCAGACTTAGCTTTCCAAGTTCTTCTATATGCTGCGACTTGGCCTTGACTTAAATTACCTGATTTATCTTTGTTCAAACCTTTAATCCCTAATTTTCCTAATTTTCCTTTAGTATACTTTGCACCTTCTGCACCTAGTTTCTTTTCTCCTCCTGAAGCTAATGCCTGCGAAGCTAATGCGGTTTGGGCAAGTTCATCTTGTAGGATATCTAAGGAACCTTTGGTAGCAACTACATTTTTGGCGGCACTGGCTGACATAGCTTCAAAATTTGGTAACATTACTCTTAAAATAGGAACAGCAACTAGTGCTAATGCAGAAGCTAAAGCAGCTACATTTTCTGTAAAGAATGGGAGAACAGTCTGAGCAATTCCACCCAAAGCATTTTTTAATATATCTAATAAATCATTAAAAGAAGATGTAAACTGACCTAATGCAAAAGCCCCGGGTTCCATTACTTCTTGTATTGCTCCAAACTTAGTTTCTGCTTGGTCAAGAACTTCATTTGCGATTGCTTGTGACTTTTCAAACTGGTTTAAATCAGTAACAGATTTACCTATAGCTACACCATAAGCTTTCAGAGCAGGTTCTAATCTAAGTACAATACCTAGTTCATCTAATAGTTCTGGTTCTGCTTTTGTTACACCACGAACAAGACGGTTAAATGAATCTGACAAATCTCTTCCCAATGCAATCGATACATTGGTTGCTGCAGTACCTAATCTTTCTAATTGGTCTCTGTTTAATCCAGCAGCTGTACCGATAGCAGCAGCTTCTGCGGCTTCTTTGAACGCTAACTGACCTTGAGTAGCCTTTCGAATACTATCTGTAATTGTACCATAAGCCACACCAGTTATAGAACCAAAAGCTTTTTGGCCTTCAATCATATTTCTAGTATTCATGGAAGTTTGTAAGAATTGATAAGCAGCAGATAAAGCAAAAACGTTAGCAGCTAGAGTCGCATACGCAGGCACAATTCCACCACTGATGCCTTGTTGCATCTTGGAGAAATTTTTAGTTTGATTTGAGGATTGTTTACTTAATCCTTTGCCCGCACGGTCTGCGGCTTGGGTAGACTTCGACAGGCCATCGAACTCCCCACGAGCTTTCTTGACTTTCTTTTGTATATCTTTTAAAGAATCACCATCGGTGACTTTAATGGTGACTGTACCACCGTCTACTTTTTTTCCTGACATTTTATTTATCTATTCGGTTACCCGGCCTTTGCTTTTGATTTACTCTTAGCATTTAAATCTTTATTTATCTTGTTAGAGTGTCTCGCTTGTATTTGCCGTAAAAAGAAAACAACAGTTTTTTTATGTGTTATTTTGTATAAATCTAATAATGTTCCTAAAGGGCTCCAGTCTTTGCCTAAATGATAACCCATATTGGTGTCCCAAATACATGGTAGAGCATCATGTAGTATAAAAGCTTCTTGAACTTCCCAAGGATAGTCATTAAGGCTGGGAGGTAGTACACTTAAGTCTAACTCCCTTCCTGTTTGTTCCGCTATTTTATAGTGTAGTTCTAAGTCTACTTGTCCATCTTTATACTGAGTGTCTAGTAAACCAAGTATCTCTGTTACTTGGTCTTGGTAAAATTTTCTAAATCTCCTACCGTTTCTGTTATCCAAGTATCGAAGTCTCCTGCATTTTTCATAAGAATCTCTGCATCTTCTTGAGTATATACTAGTTCATCTTCTGGGTCTACTCCATCTAGATTTACTAGAAGCATTTTTTCTAGATACTTGTACTTTAGGCCACTCCAGCCTTTAATAACTGATTTGCAGTACTCAATTAAAAATTTATCATCATCTAACTCTTCCTCGAATCCTCGAGTTTTTCTATTAAACTTCTGTGATAGACATCTTGCTCTTAATTTTATTAACTCTTCTCGAGCTAAAAAACATAGGTCAATTGTCATTCCTGAAAATTCAGGATAATCTATTGTTACTGTCTTGCTAGGTGTCATAAGACTAGCTAGCGATACGTTTTTCTTCTGTTCTGTCATAATGTTCTGTTCCTTAAAAGTGGGAGGATTTTACCCCTCCCGAGTTTAATTATAGTACTGTAGGTCCTACAGCTACTAAAGTGATTTCGTCTGTTCCATCTACTGAAGTAGGTAGTGCATGGAAATTAGTTTCCAAACTAACTATATCATCAAGTGAATGGGTTGGTACTTCTAAATGACAAGTAGGTAAAGTCATTGTAAGTTTAGGTGTATTACTTGAGCCTCCAACAGCAAATACTAGATTAAAGTCATTAGTGACATTCGTAGTATCTCCCATCAAATCTTCAAATAAATCTGTACTTGAAGCTCCAGTAGCTGGAGTATTTAAATAACAAGTAAAACTACCTGTTACACTTCTTGTTCCTGCTACATGCCCTAAAGGTTGATTTACAATTCCTATAGTTTCTGGTGTTAAATATGTCATATTATTACTAATAGTCACACTTCCACCTGTTAGTGTTAGGTCATAAGCGCCTACAATAGGACCACTTGCTGTTGCTGTTACTGTTAAGTCTGTTAGTCTATTTCTAATAAAATTATTAGTATCCCCTGCTGCTGTACCTTCGTAGATTGTTGGAGTTGGCATAGTTGATACTTCTGAAATAAGTTTTCCAAAACCTGACCACTGAGCTGTTGCTATACCATCTATATCAAAGTCTATAGTTACTTCATTTACTGCACATTCTGAAATTTGATACTTAACTGGAAGTGATTTTCCATGTCCCATTTCAAAAGTTAATGTAAAAGTATCTAATGTTGCATGATTAGACTTACTAAAGTTAATTGTAGCTGCTGATGCAGAAGATGTAAATCCAGGACCGTCGGCACCGGAAGGAGTGGTTCCAATTGCTTTATTACCTGCTAATGCATTCCATAAAGCTTCTTCCACCATATGCTCGTCGCCACTGCTACCAGCATGTTCTCCACTTGCGTCTCCGCCTCCTGTAGCAAAAGGTCTAATATAAGTTGAAAACGACCATTCTACTGGTGCGTATGAATCTGTAAACATTTGTCTACCCCTTCTACTAACACCATCTGCTTTAGCGAATTCGTTGAGTGTTACCTCTGTTGTGTTTGTCGCCTGAGAAAAACTAAATCCATCTAAAACTGGTATATTATACACCTTAGGTGTACTATGTGAGTCTGTCAGATGAACTTTGGTATCTCGACTAAAATAAAATGTATCTGCCATTTTAATTTCTCCTATTTTTATGAAAAGAGCTTTAGCTAAACTTTAGTTTGCCGCTGCTGTTTTCTAGTATTGGATTACGCAGGTTATCTCCCCTATTCCTAAGGGATCTAGCACTCCTTCATCCGTATCAATACTAATAATTGAGGTTTGAATTGTACTCTGTACATTACCTAATTTATCAGTATACGTTATTGGGTTATTAGTTTCTAACACAGTTTCTACATCTTCCATTAATTTTTCTAATGCTTCTACTGCGTCCTCTTCTTGCACATAACAACGAATGGTTAAAGTTAAATATCTAAACTTTTGTCCCGCTGTTAAGTACTCTCTTGTTTCGCTCCCAGCATTTATATGTATTGCTGGAAACTCTTCAATTTCGTCCCAAAATTTTAATCTTGGAGAAACATTAGAAACAGAACTTAAAAAATGTCCTGTTCCATTAATTCCTTCAAATTTTGAAACTAATGAATTTACTATCGAACTTCGTCTTGTGGTATAATCTCGTTCTGCCATTATAAACTCCTAGTCCTTATAAATTTATTGCCTGTTAATTCTGTAGCTATCTCTCTAATAGTTCCACCAATAAGCTTTCTTGGGTCTCTATCTGTACTTCCCATTTTTCCTCCTGGCTCAAAGGTTGAGTACGGATCCTTCATATAAGTATACTGTACTTCTGTTCCGCCTCTAGGTCCTACCATTACGTTTTCAACCTGGGCGCTTCTTCTAAATCTGCCCGTTCTATTTTGTAGTGCGGGAGCTACCATATTGCTCAATAATCTTTCTGCTAATTGAGCTTGTATTAATTCTTTTAAAGCTATAGGGCTTGTTGTATTCCCTGAGGCTTTTTTAGTTGCTTTTCTTGCTAAAGCTGAAACAGTTACTGCTCCTACTTTTGAAATTCTTTTATTAGATTTTCCTCCAATTGAAAAATCTGCATTTGTGTTACTCTTTTTTCTATTCTTTCTTTTTGCTTTTTGTATTAAAGCTTTATTCGCTTTAAATCTCATATCAGGAGTTCCATCTTTTTTAAGTAACTTATCTATTATTAAACCAGGAACTGTTCTTTGATAATCTTCTTTAAAACTAGAGGAAGCTCGATAGTCTGGGTCTGCGTTTTTACTAAGTAGATCCAGTGCAATTGCTCTTATAACTTTTCTTACATTAGCTACATCGGCATGTGTCATCTCTTGTTGTTGTAAACTTCCTGCAGTAACATCTCCTAAAGACATTTTAATATCAATTTCTTTTTGGTTTTTTACAATACTACTAATTTTATCCTGATTTATAGCAAACTCTAAGTCAAGTCCCGTCATAAAATTATCCATAGCCGTATTATATTGCGTATTTGAAATTGCTATTTTTACAAGTCCAGGATTTTTATATAATTCTTTTAATCTTTCTGTAATTCCTGCAACAGGTACGGAAGTATCTTCTTTATAAGGAGTTTTAGCTCCCCTGAACTTACTTGCTGTAGGCCCATGTAGCTTTCCTAAATTACTCTTAGTACCGAGCCCAGGCTTGGACATATCGTAAGTTCTTAAATCCTCTGACATGCTATAATTTGAAGTATATTTTGTCATACCTCTTATTTTTGTTTTTTTCAAGACTTTTCTAAACGCAAAATTGTACATTTTTTTGTCTAATTCATCTCTGTCACGTTTACTTAAGCTTCCTGCATATTGGCAAGTGATTGTAAAGCCTCCTCCTGAAAAAGGACTTCGCTGCTCTCCAGTTTCTCCCAGCACTTTATTTCCTATTAAAACATGCTTTCCTGGATTTTTTTGTCTAGGTCCTGCTTTTGTTCCTAAGTACCCAGAAGCTTTTTTCATCTTAGCCACAGTAGTATGTACCGTATACCCAGCTTTTTTATGTTGTTTTTCTACATTAGTAAAATCTACAAACACGTCTTGGGCAGATGCTAGCATTGCAGTTTTTATTGCTTTTTCATTTGATAATAAATAGTTATATAGTTCTGGGTCTTTCCTATTATTAGCATATGTAACTGTAGCACCCCACATTGTCATTGCTATTCTTTTTGCATCATGTTCTATAGTTATTAAAGAATTTCTATATTGAAATTTTCTAAGCTCCTCTAAATGCCCATTTTTCCCTGATTTTATTAAATTAAGTAAATCATTTCGGATCGCTGTAATTGCCACTAGATAATAACTCTATATAAATCAAGTACTCTTTTTATATGGTCTGGGAAGTCTGTATTGTCCCTAACTCCTGAAGTTCCTTGATTCTGCAATGTCGCTCCTGCTATTGTTCTTCTTTCTTTATGTTCGTCTTTGAGATAGTAAGTAACTAAATCAAATAATCCTAATTTCAAGTCTGCTGGTGTAGAGGCGTATCCTGCTTTGTACTCTATCTGTACGCTCCCAACACCATTTGCCCAATATTTTTCGTTTCCAGAATCCGTTGTACGGATAATTGAATCGCTGGCAATATCCACGTAATATTCATAATTACCTGTGGTTAGAGTTTGATAAGCTTCTCCATAAGTTGATCTTTCTTTTACTGATTCAACGCTTACCAAAGGGCTCTCACTTATAATAATAGTACTAGTATATTTGTCCTTGATTGTAAAAGTTTCTGTTTTTGCAGAAGAGAAGTAATCAATAAATGATGTACCGCAATACTTTTTTGCAAGGTCACTGACTTGTGGAACTATAATATCGAGACGCTGATCTTCTTTCTGACCATTAATGCCTTCTGCGTTTTTATATTCCTGTACTGTTATTAAGTCTGCCATAATTAAAAAGTGGGAATGTTAGGTACATTCCCGAAAACCTTAATTAGCTATTAACTAGCTGGTTTATACGTGAAGCCCCATGCAGAAGGAGTGCCACTGATTAATTCAGAGAACCCGATTCTTTGAGAAGCAACAAGTACTCTTCTTTGGTTAGCTACTTCGTAGTCAGACTCAATGGTTACACCTCTAAGTCTTGGCATTACGTAGTTTCTAGTGTAAACAGCGACCGCGCCATATTTACTAGCAGCTTTAGTTGCGAACTCATCACATAGTATTACTCTTGATCCGAATACTTGTCCGATTTCACCACTTAGCTTAGTAGCCATATCACCAACTAATTGAACATCTTGGAACTCAACATCTTCTAGTAGATTGAAGTAAACATCCTGTGATACGATATATACTACATCGTTAGGATTAACTCCATATTTACCCATATTTTTTCTCATTCCTAATAGATCAGCTGCAGTTACTTTGTCAGTCGCTGCGAAAGGTGCTGCTCCATCTGAAGTTGCGTGAGAATTGTCTGTTATCTTATGTAATAGACCATCAAATGTACCTGAAGTATAAACACCATCAGCGTGATTACCTGCTAAGATAGCATTCTCAATTCCTCTTGCATGTGATCTAACCATAGATTCTCTAATTAAAGGAAGAATCGGTAAGATTGCATCTTCTTCAGTTTCATTACCTAAGTAAGACTGAGAAACTAGTTTTTGAGTTGATAATGTTATCTGCTGTAAGTCTACTCCATTATAAGGAGCGCCTAAAGCGTCGCTTCTAGCATCTAAGTTACCTTTTGGTGAAGAACCTGAAGCTGCTTGAGATGCTGTAAATTCAGCATATCCAGCATCTGGTAAGATTGGGATAAGCATGTTAGCAGAAGTCATAGCGATTTCTCTAAATAGAGGTGCTAATACTAGCTCGTTTTGAATATCTCTTTCGATGTTAGTTGAAACGACTTGTTCAAAGTCTGCTGTTGATACTTCAACACCTGACATTGAATTAACTTTTTCCATTAATGATTTTGAAATATCATTGTTCCATCCTTTACCAGTCGCTAGACCAGCAAATTTTGCATCAAGAACATCTGCTTCAAATTCTTTTTTCCAATCGCCAGAGTTACTTCTATCAGAGAAATGTCTTTTAGACTCTCTAATATTCATAATCTCTTCTGATTTTTCAGCTAGTTGTGATTCTAAAGTTTTTACAACTGACTCTAAATTAGAGTAGTCATCTTTAATTCTAGATTCAACATCATTCATGAGCTTTTCGGCTCCTGTTAATCCAGCTTCAACTATAGTTTTAGTTTTTTCCTGATCCGCTACTTCGTTAGCTTTTAGAACTTTAGCTTCATCAGTTGCTTTTTGAGCAGCTTCTTCTGCAGCCTTCTGTTCAGCAGCTTTTGATTCAGCTTGCTTCATTGCGATTTCAGCAGCTGTATCAGCAGCTACTTTCTTTGCAAAAGCATCTAAATCGAAATTGCTTTCAGGAGATTGTTTTTCGTTTGACATATTTGTCTCCATGTTATGGGATTCCTCCCGTCTTGGCTGCTCAACATTAACAGCGTCTGCTGATTCTGCTGGGTTAGCCTTGTAAAAAGTTTGCTTGTACTCATTGTACTGTTCCATACTATCAAATGACTTGCTTAAGCCAAAGGTTGCCCCTTGGTTGCAAGGAACTGATACTACAGA